>Ga0208373_1001175_pt1 | contig 36818 bp, 28 predicted proteins | sample RifOxyC2_FD_184036 | JGI IMG/M metagenome (GOLD analysis project Ga0208373, IMG submission 184036) | Soil microbial communities from Rifle, Colorado - Rifle Oxygen_injection C2 (SPAdes) | ecosystem: Environmental > Terrestrial > Deep subsurface > Rock core/Sediment | place: Rifle, Colorado...
GACCTCACCAAGGCCGCCGAGCTCATGCCGGTGATCGAGCCGGCGCCGAAGAAGGACCCGAGCTGGGTCTCCTTCGCCACTCTGCTGGCGGTTCTCGCCGCTCTGGTCCTGCTTCTGTGGGACCGGTGCGACGGCGACTCGTCGGCCAACGACAACGGCGACCTCGCCAAGGCGATCACGGCCGACGGCGACAAGACCCGGGCTAAGCTCGGGCCAGACGGCGACCTCGCCAAGGCGATCGCTAACCTGCAACTCCTCCTCGTCGGGGACATCAACGACCCCAACGGGGACAAGGGCGCCCTGGACCGGATCTACGGAGCAATCCTGAAGACCGCCGAGGGTGTCGGACACAACGCCCGGCTCCTCAAGGGACTGGGTAAGAAGCTGGACGACCACGAGTTGGCCAGCCAGGCCCGTCACAATGAGGTCAAGGGCCTCCTTGCGGCCTTGAACGGAAAGTACGGAGATATCTCCGGAAACCTGATCAAGCTCCGCGAGCGTGAAAGGACGCCTGTCAGCGTCCGGGTCATCGTCCCGCGGACAAAGAGAGTGGTCGTAGAGAAGTAGACGGCCATTCCACAACTCCAACCGGCAGTCCCGGCTCCTAGTCGGGACTGCCGCCCAACTACAACCAAGGAGACGACCATGAAGAAGGAGATGTTTCTGACCCTGTTGGGTCTCGCGCTGGTGGCGTTTGCCATCAGCTCTACCGGGTGCGCGAGCCACGCCAGTCACCGCTACACGACTCCGGTCGTGACCGGTGATATGCTGGACCGCACTGCCACCGTCAATGGCGCCGAGGTGGGCGCAACCGACGAGTACCCCATCAACTGCTTCGCGGACTGCGAAGTGGTTGTCCCGGTCGAAGAGACCACCACGATCAAGCTCCCCGCTAAGAAGCGGGGGTGCATCCCTCCGATGCTGCTCGCCGGTCTGGTGGGCACTGCGGGCGGAGCTGCCTTCGGCAGCATCATGTACCCCAACGACGTGGAAGTCAGCGACGACCGCGTCGACGTCTGGTTCGACCCGACCTGGAAGTTCGCGGCCTTTGGCGCCGCTACCTCCACGGTCATCACCGGGGTCATCTGCTACGCCACCCGCTAGGGTGGAGAAAGGAAAGAGAAATGAGAAATCTCATTCTCGTTCTCGTGGTTCTGGCGGTCATGGGGTGCGAACCCCGCGACCACATGGGCGTGGATCTCCCGCAGCCTCCGGACTCCGGCCTCTGTGGCCAGGTGGACGGGGGCTGTCCCGACTGTCCGACTTGTTCGGACGCCGGGGTGACGGTTCCCGATGCCGGCGACATCACGCCCGACGCGGGGGTTTCGACCCCTGACGCCGGGTGCGACTGCCCGGACTGCCCCGACGCTGGCCAGTGTCAGTGTCCGGACGCGGGGGTTTCTATCCCTGACGCAGCCTGTCTGCCACCGCCCAACGGCTGTGACGACGGCGATGCCTGCAACGGCGAGGAGTGGTGGAACCAATCCACTTGCTCCTGCCAGCCGGGCACACCACCCGTCTGCGACGATGACGACCTATGCACGAACGATTCGTGTTACCCGGTCGACGGCTGTGTCTATCAGCCGGTCGTCTGTACCGACGACGCCCCCATCTGTTTGGAAGGGGAGTGCGTCGAGTGCGTGGTGGACGAGGATTGTCCGGTCCAATCGGACCTGCGCTGCCGCTGGCGGTGCGAGGACAATCTCTGCGTCTACTACGCAGGATAATTTGAGACGAACTTCAGTTCGTCTCAAATCCCGCCGAGCTCTGACATTCTGTTAGAGTTCAAAATAGGGCGTCCCGCTGTACAGCGGGGCGCCCACAACTTTAAGTAAATAATCATAAAATTGTCATTACGAGGAGTCCCGACTGAGTCGGGACGACGTCGTAATCCCGTGAATAAAGAGATTGCGACGGCCTAAAGGCCTCGCAATGACATGGTAAATTGTTTATTTAAAATTACCCACGAGACATAGTGTTTCGCGGGTGATAAGTTCTTTAACCAGCCGGGCGCGAAAGGTTCGTGTCCGGCACAACAAACAAGAGAAGAAAGAGAGAAGAGAAATGAGAAACATCGTGATGTTCGTGTTGTTCGTGATCGCGCTGGCCGGGTGTCAGTTCGACGGGAGCGGAATCTCGTATCCCATCGATCGGACCGTGGACTTCAGACAGCTGGATATCGACTGCGATGGGTTCATCGCAGGCGAGTTCATGGATGCGTGCGACAACCTCACGACGAGCGAGGCAGACCGTCAGGCCTGCATCGCCGAAGTGGAGGAGGAGCTCAAGGTGGGCTCCAAAGTTCAGGGCTTGATGGCCAACGACTGCGACGACGGCGATGCCACGGTGTATCCGGGCGCGCCCGAGCTGTGCGACGGCAAGGACAACGACTGCAACGGTCCCGTGGACGACGGCATCGTCTGCCAGTGTCTGAACTCAGACGACTGCGACGATGGCGTCCTGTGTAATGGCACCAGCCATTGCGACACCGCCACGCACTTGTGCGTGGCAGACAGCAATTCATGCGAAAGCATGGGTCTCGTCTGCGACGCAGAGGCCGACCAGTGTGTCGGCTGTCTGGAAACGGACGACTGCGCCGTCGGCTACTGCAATCCGTCCACCAACACCTGCGTGGAATGCCTGGAGCTCGCGCACTGCGACGACGACATCCTGTGCAATGGCCAGGACTACTGTGACCCGCGCACCAACACCTGCGAATCGTTCAGCAACGTCTGTGACGAGGGTCAGGTCTGCGACGCAGAAACCGATCAGTGCGTCGGTTGCGTCTACGACAGCGACTGCACCTCCACCCGCCCCGCCGATCTCGGCGAGGACTGGTTGTGGGGCTGTTCCACCCAAGCGGTGGAGCCGGACATGGTGCACATGTGCACTTCGTGTCTGGACGCCGACGGCGACGGTTACTGCGGCGCGGAAATCTGCGCCAACGGACTGGACGACGACGGCGACGGCGCCATCGACGAGGAGTGCTCGGCCGACCCCTGCGACCCATACGGGGCGCAGATCCGGAACATCAGCGGTTCGGAGCTGGACTTCGTGTACCACACGTATGTCCTGCCGGACTGGACCCTGGACATCCCACCGAACCATCTGGAGTATCCGCTCCAGAACTTCGGCCCGATGACCTTGGCGGCAGGAGCCTCCTTCGGAGGGGACTGCCTGATGGGAATCGACGCGGTTCCTACCGAGTACTACACCCACGACGCGTGGGTAGCGCTGAGCGAGGTTCAGCAGCTGGCTGCCTGTGTGCAGTATTTCAGCTGCAACAACGCCGATGGGGTGGAGGTTCCGCCCCAGCTCAACCCGGTTGACGAGCTCAACCCCGCGTTCCGCGCCTGTCTGTGCGCGTACAACGCGGTTCCGTAGTCTCCCGCTTTTCTTTCCCTCCTTGTATAGGCCCCAGCGTTCTGCCGGGGCCTTTTTCTTTTTCTTTTGTTAAATACACCATCTACAAACAAAATATCCCTCGTCAGAGGGATATCTTAATTTTCTTTTGTTTCTTCAGGAATTGCTTTAATGTTTTTATGTTTTAATGCTTTAATGCTCTTGGTGCTAGGGGAGTAAAGAGTATTTTTAATTTTCCACTTATCCACATACTGCCCGATACCAAATTTTTCGGATTTGTGCTTTACCGTGGTTTTTGCCTGCGACCAGCGCACTAAACTCTCAAAATTGAGCTTATATCTACCCGCAACCACCACGTAAGTGATTTCTTCGGTTTGTATGGCCCTTCTTATTGTCTGGGAGTTAACCCCAAATAATCGTGCCGCCTCTGAAATGGACACCCTGACGATCTCTTTTGGTTGTTCGGATAAAGGCAAAATAGCCATAAAATGATAAAAATGTATTTTTTTGTATACAATAGTGTATACAATTGTAGCACTGTGGATAAAATCTGTCAAGACTGATAAAAATACTGAAATTAATTTTTTTGGCGTCTGTTTTTATTTTTTTGGCGGTTTTTATCTGTTTTTGTATACAATAGTCTATACAAAAAATATAGAAATTGCTAAAATTAGCCAACTAAAATATTATAAAATTACGATTTGTATACAATAGTGTATACAAATTAAACATAAAAGCATTAAATTATTGAAGCACTTACCCCAAACCCTATGTGGTTTGGGGTAAAAACAAATGTTTGTTGAAACCCCCTCTTGCTCCCTCCCGATGTGAAATCGGGATAAGTGTTCCCTTACCTTGTAGGGGGAGTAATTGTTGAGTTGACTTGATCCGGTGAGGTCTTTGGGCTGTTGTGATCCCTTCTCGTCCTCTGTCATGGCGAGGGCACTTTTGTGCCCGTCGCAATCTCGTTGGGTTATTTTTTAGACAGCGACGGGATTGTAAGGGAACACTTATCCCCCGACTTAGTCGGGGGGCGACGGCCTAAAGGCCTCGCAATGACAGAAGAAATCAAATTATTAACCTTTCCCCCTCATTTTACCCCCTTTTTACTTATAAACAGCCAATTGTCATATTTTCTTGAAATAATTGTATATATAATGTATACTCATATCTACGCGGTTTTGGCATTTTCCGGCTTTTTTGGTTTTTTAAGTACACAATATCACCTAGAACATTTAACCAAACATGTTTACATGTTTAAATGCTTAGATGTTTAAATGCGGTCAACTGTAACATTTTAACTGTTTTTCCGTCTATATATATGAACATTCGTATAGAAGAGAAATTGTTGGTTTACAAAGTGGTAGCGAAGAAAGATACGGAAGCGTTTGCTCAACTGTATGATTTTTATGTTGGACCGATTTACAGGTTTGTTTTTTTTAAACTGTCCAATAGGGAAGACGCGGAAGATATAACCAGTGAGGTGTTTTTAAAAGTTTGGGATTATTTAATTGAGAAACCGAAAGAAGTGACAAGTTTTAAACAATTGCTTTACCGAATCGCGAGAAACAGAGTGGTTGATGTTTACCGGGCGAGAGCGAAGAAAAATGAGTGCTCAATAGAAACCGCGGAAAAAATAGCAATTGGAAATGATTTAAGAAAAGATATTGAAATAAAAGAAGAACAGCAGGATTTGCTCAAAGCGATAAAAAAATTAAAACATGAATATCAGGAAGTGATACATCTGCGGTATATAGAAGGATTGCCGACAAAAGATATCGCGGGGATACTGGAAATGAGCGCGACCAATGTGCGCGTCATCCTGTTCCGCGCCACCAAAAAATTAAAAGAATTCACGGAGCCAGACCTAAAACCTAAAACCTAAAACCTAAAACCTAAGTATGAGCCGAAAGCTTATAAAACAACTCAGAGGAATAAAAAATGAAAATGGCCGGTTAAATCCGGACCGTTCTTGGGTTGCGCAAAATCGCGCTAAGCTTTTGCAGGATATAAATTGCAGTGTGAGAATCAACACAGCGGAAGAAGAATCCAAGCCGAGTGTTTTTGATTCAATCGGTGAAGGCTTGCATATTTTTGTTTCCGGCCGGGCATTGGCGATGGCCAGATCAAGTTTGACGATATTCTTGGTCGGCGCGGTTACGGTCAGCAGTTGGATTGCCAGCGTCAGCGCGTCAAATGACAGTTTGCCGGGCGATAAAATGTATGGAGTGAAAATGGCGGTGGAAAAGACGGAATTATTGGTTGCTTCAGTTATCGGATCGGATGAAGACGAAGTCACTACTATATTAAAACACGCGTCCACCAGAGTGGACGAGTATCAGAGGTCCGAATCAACCGAGCAGGCGAGCGAGGCCATCAAATCATTAAAAGAGAAAATAGCATCCACCCAAGAAAGTTTGAATGAGGTCAGCGAGAAATCTCCGGAAGAAGCGGTCGCGGTGGCGAAAGTGGTGGAAAAAAGAACCGAAGAAATACTGGATTCTTTGTCTGATAAAATGTCAGCCGAGAAATCGTCAGTGATTGTTAGCGAGTCCGAGGTTGATAATGTGCAATTAAAAAAGGAAGTGGTTGAAGCCGAGGATTTAATTCAGAAAACAGGCATTAGCGCGGTGGAAGTATTGATTGAAAAAGTGGAAAATGAAGAGGTCGGTTCAGAGGTTATTTCCAAAGAAGAAGTAAAAAACACAATCAACCGCAAACTTGATAAGCTGGCGGAAGGAGTTTCAAGATTGGACGCGGAAGTGGTGGAAACAAGCGGAATCGCCAGCACCACAATCGCGATTATAAAAACGGCCAGCACCACCAAGTATCTTGTGGAACCAATGAAGGATGGCGAAGAAAATCCGGACCCGAACGCCGACACGAGCGCGTCCAGCACCTCGCTGATAAGCGCGCAGATCGGTCAGACCGAACAGAAAGTGGTTGAGGCGGAACAGAAAGTTGTTGAGGCTAATAGGATAGTGGAAGAAACAAAAGTGGAAATTAAAAATTTGATTGATCAAAATAATTTGACCGGAGCGCTGGATAAAATAAAAGAATTGGATGGAGTGAAGTCGGAAACAAGTGTGATGGTGGTGGAAGCAAATAAAGTGGTGGCGGAAGTGCAAAAGGCATTGACAACTGAAGTAAAACCGACCACAACAATTTTGCCGACACCGATTGCCAGCACCACGACAAATGTAGTTTTACCGGTTTTAAATACGAGCACTACTGTTCAGACAACGCCGGTTATCGGAAATACAACCAGTAGCACTATAAAAACCAATTAACTAACTAATTAAAATTTAAAAAGATTTACGGGATATATATACTGTGCGGCCAAGTTTGTTCACAATTTTGTGGACAAACTTACGCCATACAGTATGTGATTCTCTCGGCTTCGGCCGGGGGAGGGCAAACCGTATAAATCGCATTTAACAAAGGTCGAGATCCAATACAGGGTCGTTACATGCTCTGTAAAATATGTCTTATTTTGAGACTGCTTGCGATTTAAAGCAAGTATGCGCTCAAAGATAAGACGAATTAATTAATTATGACGAATGCAATAAGATTAGGAAAGAAAACATTCACATGGTCCGTTGTCGTATTGACAATCCTTTGGAGCATGGGCGTAGCCGCTCTTGTCCCAGTAGTTGCCAACGCGCAAGCAGCCTGCCCAACGCTGGAAGCCGGAGACCTTTTCAAGGTACCTGGAAACAGCGCGGTATATTTGCTAAACGGAAACATGCAAAGAATGTATTTTCCTCACTCAACTGTTTACCACACATGGTATACAGACTTTTCCGGGGTTGTAGAAATCCCGACAACTTGCGTGGATGCATATCCTGCTCCATCAAGCGCTCCATTTGGAGTTAACTACAGACCTGGCTCTAAACTAGTCAAGGTTCAAATTTCACCAAGCGTATATGTTATTGAACCGGGCAATGTTCTTGCCAAGGTTGGTAGCGAAGCAGTTGCCATTTCATTATATGGAAGCAACTGGGCCACTAAAGTAATGGACGTCGCGGATGTCTTCTGGCCAAACTATGCCACCACTGGCGCTGAACTTACAGAAGCCGTACCACATAATGGTATGCTTGTGAAAGTTGCCGGAGGTAGCACTTACGAAGTAGTAGGTGATGAACTTATGTTAGTTGACGGCGCAGTCCGTTTAGCTTCAGATGTACAAACCGTATCACAAGCTGTCTTTGATTCAGTATCAATGGGAAGCGGTAGCGTAACAGCTGCCAGCCTCTATGCTGATCCTACACAAGGAGCCGGTGGAGTTGGTACCGGAACCGGAACAGGCAGCACTTCATCCGGAACTTTAACAGTCGCTTTGGCGGCTGATACCCCATCAGGCACATATGGTTATGATGGACAAGCTCGCACTCCATTTACAAAGGTTAACTTTACAGCTACAGGTGGTGATGTTGTAATTTCAGAAATGAAAGTAGTCCGCGGTGGAGTCGGCCTTGATGCCGATTTCAGCAAGGTCAACATTGTTGATCCAGACGGAGATCTATTGAATGAGCAAGGCAAGACCCTTAACTCAGATCATTTAGTGACTTTCACTGAAGATGTTACTATCCCATCAGGAACAACAAAAGCTTACACTTTGGTTGGAGATATGGCTGCTGCCGTAACAGGTGGTAACGTGCCAAAATTGGGTCTTTACTCAGTTACAACAGCTTCAACTGTTGTCGGTTCTTTACCTTTGTATGGCAACGCAGTTAGCTTGAACTCAAGCGTAGTTCTTGGAACTGCCACTGTGGCTGAAGGTTCAGTGCTTTCCACTGTAACAAAACAAATTGGCGACACAGATGTGGACATGGCCAGTTTGAAAATTACAGTTGCCACTCAAGATTTCCAAGTTGAAAGAATTACTCTTTACAACTCTGGAACAGCCGATTCAGATGACTTTGTCAATGTAGCTTTGAATTACAACAACAATAAAGTTGCTGATGGTGTTTGGGATGGCAAGTATGTCACCTTTGATTTATCATCCTGTGGCGATAGCTGCAAGATTCTTAAATCAAATAACAAAACATTCACTGTAATCGGAGATATCGTTGACGGGTCAACCCGCACAATGATGTTGGATGTTAAGAGAGATACACACGTATTAGCCAAAGAGCTTAATACTAATGTATATGTAACTCCAACCAACAGCGCTACATCAATGGATAACACCGTTACTATTTCACAAGGTAAATTAAATATTACCAAAGTGAATAATGTTCCAGCCGGAAATGTTCCGGAAAATTCTACAGGTGTAGAACTTGGTTCTTGGAACTTTAAAGTATCGGGTGAAGCGATTGACATTAGCGTTTTAGCGTTTAGAATTACTCCTACAGCTGGAGCAGCCGCGGAGGATTTTGATGCTTTGGTGCTTTATAATGCCGCCGGTCAAGCTCTTACAGGCAGTGCTGATGGCGTTGGATCAACTAACGCCGCCGTAGGTTGGGCAACTTCAACTGACACGATTTCATTGCCAGTAGGCGACAATATCCTTACTTTGAAAGGTAATATTGATTCAAATCCTACAACCAATGATACAGTGACTTTTGCGATTGACATGGATAACACAACCAACTTTGAAGCAACTGGCGTGGACAGTGGTGAAACAATCACTCTTGTAACTTATGCAACACCTGGAACAGGAGTTGTGTCTGCTAATACAAGAACAATCACATCAGCCGCTTTGCGTGTAACAACTCTATCTTCTCCTCCGGCGACAACTTATGCCGGCGGTACAAATGGTGTAACATTTGCTCAAGTTCAACTTGACGCGACTGGTTCATCAGAAGATTTGAAAGTTACACAGATGATTGTAAAACATATCAGTAACTCTACCGCTTTACCAATCGACATCCAGAATATCCGTCTATGGGTAGATAAGGATGGGGATTCCAACAACGGAACCGGAACAGCGGAAGAATTGAGCGTAGTTAACGCAGGCGCGTCAACTACTGCCGATACTGATGAAGCAGAAACCTTTAACCTTTCAGGCGTTGACCAATTCACTGTAAAAGCAGGAAAGAGGTTGGTAGTGTATGTTAAAGGTGACATCGCCGGTGGCGCGACTGCTGGTACTCATAATTTTGGTGTAAGCACATCAGATTATGTTTCAGCTATCGGTCTCAGCACCAATAGCACAGTAGTTGAAGCTATTGATACAGCCTCTGGTAATGTAATGACTATAGGTTCATCGGGTGGACAAGTCCAGGTATCTCTTGATAATTCAAACCCGGATGCTAAATTGTTTGCCGGTGGCACCTCTGGCGCTACTCTTGCCGTATTTAATTTCTTAGCCACAACTACAGAAGATGTAGAAATGGAAAGGGTTAAATTCACGCAAGTTGTCACTGCGACCGCTTCTTCATCATACTTGGATTATGATCTATTGTATCTTGAGAACGAAGCCGGTGTGACAGTTGGCTCAGTTACTCCAACTTCAACCACTCCAGTGATTGAATTTGGTGATGATGCCTTCGTAGTGGACAAAGATGATGTTGATGGCCAAAAGATGTATCTAAAGGCTAACTTGAGCAATATTGGTACAAGTTATAATGTAACTGTTGGCGGTCATCGTCTTGGTTATAGTATAAGCGCTGCTACTGATATTGTGGGTAAGGGCTTGCAGACTGGTTCTGCCTCAAATGAATATTTAGGCACAACCGTTCCAACAGGCAATACCAATTACTTCTATAAAGCTACCCCAACTATCACCAAGTTAGCTGTTACAAACACTCTAGGAAATGGCGACATTGAATTGTATAGGTTCAAAGTAACCGCCAATACAGGCGACATTGACTTGTATAAGTTCACATTTGACGTTACAACTACATCTGTGAATGTAACCAATGTAGAGTTACTTGATGTTACCACCGATACAGAAGTATCATTGTACAGTCAAGCTGTAGGTGCTTCACCATCAAACGTATCATACTTCGATGTATTACTTGATGATGACAACCCAACTGCCGGCGACGGCGGTGAGGCAAGGACAGTTGCCGTAGGCACGCCAAGAACTTTCATTCTGCGTGGCACGGTAACAGGTGCCGCAAGTGGGGATTCAATCTCAACTCGTATGGGTGGAGATTCCGCAGTTGCCGATGGCGCGTCAGCCAATGGTAGTTTAACTCAAATGGCTAATATCTTGATGGCTTCATCAACTGTTATTGACGCCGGTATACATGATGATTTCATCTGGTCAGATCGTAATTTGAGCACTCACTCAACCAGCACAAATGACTGGGTAAACGGATACTTGGTATCTGGTTTGAACTCAGCTTCATCAACTGCGACTACAGTCTCTATGTAATCGTTTGATTAGTTAGAAACTATAGTAGGTAGGTAGTCCTTGATAAGGACAAAAACAATACCCCTCCCGCCTCGCGGGAGGGGGTTGTTTTTTTTTATGTTTATGATAAAATTGTTGTTGTAGTGTTAGGGATTAGATTATTTAGGCAGTCCCGACTGAAGTCGAGGATCCTCGATTTTGTCTTCGGACAAAATCGGGATAGATTATATAGGCAACAGATTGTCTATAAAATATCAACACTAAATATTCTATATATTCTAATTCCTATATAATCACAATCTGCATATATGGTTTATATACAGTCATTTAAAGAATTGATTGTCTGGCAACGCTCTATAGAATTGGTAAAAGAGATATATAGAATAACAAATGAATTTCCACGGGAAGAAATGTATGGTTTGGTAAGTCAAATGAGAAGATCTTCAATATCTATTCCGTCAAATATAGCGGAGGGTTATAAAAGGAAGAGTTTGGGTGATTATGTAAGATTTTTGAATATTGCTGATGGGTCGGCCGCTGAATTGGAAACACAAATAATAATCTCAAGAGATATTTATAAAGAAATTGATTTTTCAAAAACGAGTCTTTTATTGGAGGAAGTGCAAAAAATGTTAGTAGTATTAATAAAAAAATTAAATACTAAATAATCTAAGTAACTAAATATTCTAAATATTCTACTGCCTACTGCCTAATCGCTAATAACTATATAATCTATCAATATGAAAAAGAAAATATTTTTCGCTTTTGCCGTCGTTATTTTGCTGGTTGCTACAGGCTACTATATATATAGTAAGGAGGTAAAAATGAATGAAAACAATTCAGGAAATAATCTTCAAACAACAGAGAATCCATTTGAGAATTTGTCTATTCCGGAAGAGATGGATGAAGCTACCAAGGCGGTGATGCAAGTAAAAATTGATAATACAAAAGTGATGTATAATGAGAAGCCCGATATTTGGGAAACTTGGATTGCGATTGGTAATTTGAAGGTGATATTGAGAGATTACGAAGGAGCGATTGATGCTTTCAGACAATCCGTGATATTGCAAAGCAATAATATTTTGGGTTATAGAAATATGGCCGAAGTTTATAAAAATAACCTTAAAGATTATGAGAGCGCTAAGGAATATTATCGTCTGGCGATTGAATTAAATCCCGGTGACCCGGAATTGTATATCGCGTTGGCTTTAATTGAAGAATATCAATTAAAAGATTTGGCTTCGGCCGAGGAAACTTATTTGAATGGTCTTAACGCGACTCATAATAGTTTTGAGATTTTAAACAGAGCCTTAACTTTTTATAAAAATAACGGCAATATAGATATGGCCGAAGAAATGCAAAAAAGGATAAAAGAATTATATCCGGATACGCCGGCCGCGCAGGAAATAAGTATCTAAGCATATAAACATTTAAACATATAAACAAATAAACAAATCAATTTCTCCCCCTACAAGGGGGAGTTAGAGGGGGTCATAAGTAAGATAAACATAAAATCGAAACTGGACCCCCTTGGCCCCCCTTATAAAGGGGGGAGAAAAACCCAATCCTAACACCTAAATCCTAACACCTAACACCTAAAACCTAATCTATATATGCAAAAGAAAATTGAATTATTATTTAAAATAGTTGCCGGACTTACTTTTTTTGCCCCGTTGGCTTTTTTCCCGAGTTATTTTATTTTTCCGTTTATCGTTCCCAAGATTGTGATTTTCAGGTCATTGGTTTTAGTAATGTTAGGTTTATATTTGATTCTTTTATCAACGGATTGGCAGCGTTATAGAGTAAAAATTACGCCAATTACTATTGTGATATTATTATTTTTAGCCAGTTTCGCGGTCTCCACTTTTACCGGATTGGATTGGTATCGGAGTTTTTGGGACAATCATGAGCGTATGCTTGGTCTGTTTACTGTGGCGCATTATGTTGTGTATTTTTTAATGCTCACATCTGTCGTGAAAACTTGGAATGAATGGAAATGGCTTTTACGCGCCTTTTTATTGGCGGGTGGCATTGTTATGTTTATAGCTACAATTCAGCAGTTTAATCATACATTTTTAATGAATACCAGCGATGGCAGGTCGGCATCTTCTTTGGGAAATCCTATTTATGTAGGTGGCTATGGTTTATTTTTGTTTGCGATTGGTTGGCTGATGGTTATGCGTGAAAAAGGTATGTTTTGGAAAAGTCTTGCCGGGGTTGTTGGTTTACTTGGCTTTTTGGGTGTATTTTTTAGCGGTTCGCGCGGCGCTTTTGTCGGGCTGGCAGCGTGTGTGGGGGTATTGATTATTTCTTACATCCTAAGTCTTAAAGGGCACAAAAAAGTCAGGCGTATTTTGAGTTCGGTAGTTGTCGCGAGTGTTTTGATAATGGGAATTTTATTTTTAAATCGGGATACTGATTTTGTCAGGAAAATACCAACCGTTGGCAGATTGTTGAGTTCAACTATGATTACGGTCAACACTCGCGTTATGGCTTGGGATATTGCATTGCAAGCGTGGGAAGAGCACCCGGTGCTTGGCTGGGGTCCGGGAAATTATTATTTTGCGTTTAATAAATATTATAATCCGGAGTTTTTGCGTTACGGATACGCGGAAACATGGTTTGATAACGCGCACAATATTGTCTTAAATACTTTGGCGGAAAGAGGCGCTGTCGGGGCAATAATTTATTTAGGAATATTTTTTGTCTCTATTTTTTGTGTATGGAAATTATATAGAGAAATGAAGGAAAAGGTTAATATACATTTTTTAGCGGTGGTGTCGGCGTTTTTAACTGCCCATCTGGTCCAGACTATTTCGGTGTTTGATAATCCCACTTCTTATATGTATTTCTTTTTCTTTCTGGCATTTACCAATAGTGGGATTAGGGAATTAAAAACGGAAGATTCGGGATACGTTAAAAATAAGAACGTTTCTCTGTCCGTCGTAATGATTTCGGTGTTGGCTGTGATTTTAGCGATTTATACTACAAATTTAAACCCGGCCAGAGCCAATATGGCCACTCTTGATGTGTTGAGAGGGGTTTATGGGAAACAAGACATACAATCGCTTTATGCGACGGCTATAAGCATACCGACCCCGCATATTGATGATATCAGGAATGATATCGCTAGGGGTGTAAGCCCGGCTTTACGTGAATATGTTGCCATCGGCAGACCGGAATTGGCGCAACAACTATTTCAACTGGCGTATAAAGAATTACAAAAGAATTATGAGCTTCATCCGCTTGATTTAAGAGTGCACGCGCAGGAAGTTTTACTGCTTCAGGAGGCCGCTACATTGTCGGGTAATAAATCTTTGTTGTTGGAAGCGGAAAAAATAATGGAGGAAGCTTTGAAAGAATCTCCAAAACGCCAGCAATTTATTTACACGCTGGCCGGTCTTAAAATTCAGTTGAATAAAGTTGATGAGGCGGAAGCGTTATATAAGCGGGCAATTTCCGATTATGATAGGATAGGGGAAAGCTGGTGGCGTTTGGCTTTGTTATATAGTGTAACTAATAGAATGAATGAAGCGATTGTTTTGTTAGACGAGGCCAAAGAAAAAGGAATAGTGCTTGGGGTAGAAGGTGATTCTGTTTTGGCTGATATTTTAGAAAGGGCCAAAGTTAAAGCTGAATAGATTGAATTTATGATTTAATTGAATATTTTTGGTAAACATCTTTGGTTTTTAAAATCATGTTGTTTTTTAAATACTGGAAGAGGTTTTTGTTTTGAGTAGTTTCGGTCATGCTAAGCATCTCTTTCTGATTATAATAGGCATAAATCAATGCGTCTGCCATTTTTTCCGTATTTTCCGGCGAGACCAATAGCCCCGTCTTTTTGTTGGTAATAATATCTTTAATAGCGCCCACATCCGTGGCGATTATGGGAACTTTGTTCAGCTTGGCTTCTAAAATGGTATATGGCAACCCCTCTTTTTTTGATGGCAAGACAAATACATCAAAGGCTGGTAAATATTGCGAGGCATTAGGTATAAAGCCGGTTAAATGGACATAATTTGTTAGTTGTTTATTGCTAATTGTTAATTGCAGTTTTTCTCGCTCCGGCCCATCGCCGATAATAATGGCATGAAAATTGTTTAATTTATCTTTGGCCAGATTGATTGCCTCTATTAGCATGGTTAAGTTTTTAGTTGGGTAAAAATTGGCAATCGTTCCGATTATATAAGAGTCAGCCCAGTTTTGTATTTTGTCATCCTGAGCGAGTGTAGCGAGTCGAAGGATCTCTTTCCTGGCTTCGTCCCTGGATAAAGTTTGTTTTGGCAATTCAATTCCAACTGGGATAATTTCCAATTTTCTTTCAGAAATTTTTAATTTATTCATGCCAATATTTTTTTCATCTTCAGACAAGACAATGATTTTGTCTTTTTTTCGCGCGGTAAGTTTCTCTAAAAAGATATAAAGTTTTTTCTTTAGGTTGTTCATTGGTTCGTTGAAGACCCAACCGTGGACAGTATAGATTAAGAGATAAGAGATATGAGATAAGAGATAAGTAGCCAGTGAGCCAAGTATTCCGGCCTTGGTGCTGTTTAAGTGAACAATATCCGGTTTGATTTTTTTGTATAGATTTCTGATTTCCAAAAGCGCCAAGAAATCTTTGATAGGTGAAATGTTTCTTTGTAAAAAGTTTAGCTGTATAAGCTTGATTTTGTTATTGCCTAGCAGTTTTTTTTGCAAGTCAGGCAGGTTATTCGGCTCGCCGACAGCTACGGTAATATCAAAATCATCAGCCAATGCCGTGGCCAAGTCAAAAACATACTTTTGCGCTCCGCCCCAATGCCCTTGGGTGATTATATATAGTATTTTGGGCTTGTTTTTATTCATATTGTCTTGTAGTATAATATTGAAATAAATAAAAATCAAGGTCAAAAATATGTTGAAAAAGCTGAAAAATAAAGAATTTTTGTTTGTTGTCGCCATTATTTTTTTGGCGGGTTTTTTAAGATTTTTTAATGTCAGCGTTCATGACCCGTATACAGATGAGGTTTTAACCGGTTTCAGGGCAATTAAGATGATAGATTATGATTCGTCTCTGGTTCAAACAACTCCGTGGCAGTGGGTGGATGAAGTGCCGGGCTGGATGCGTCTTTCGTTTCACGACCACCCGATTTTGTTTTTTCTGATGCAACATTTTAGCGTTGCCGTTTTTGGCGAAACTGTATTCGCGCTCCGTCTGCCGTCGGTTTTAGCCGGAATCGCTTCAGTTTTTTTAATATATTTGATTGCCGGCAGACTGATAAATAAAAGAGCGGGATATATTGCCGGCGCATTGTTGGCGGTGCAATCTTATCATCTGTGGGTGTCGCGTCTTGGTATTCAGGATAGCGCTATGATTTTTTTTATGTTGCTGGCGTTATGGCTGTGGATAAGGGCTTTGGAAGAAAATAGGGTGGGATTGTGGATTTTGTGGGGCGCGGTTTTGGGTCTGGGAATTATCACCAAATTGACGATATTGATTATCATTCCGATTTTGTTTGTATACGCTTTGGTATATAAATATAATTTTATTAAGAATAAGTTTTTTTGGTATGGAACGGTAGGGTGTATAATTTTTTGTTCGCCTCTTTGGCTGTATAATTTGATTCTTTATAAAAATTTCGGCCATTTTGATTTTCAAATTTCCGCTTTATTGAATCAGGATGTGGAGAAATGGCAATTCAGACAGGGCCGGCAAATGGTCGGGGATTTGAGTTCCCGTTTTTGGTTTTTCTTTGAATCATTGCGCCAGTCAAACAGCCCGGTTTTTAATTTGTCGGCGCTGTTGGCGGTTTTATCTTCTCTCTATTTGTATATAAAAAATAAATCAAAATTAGCTCTTTTTTTGTTGGCTTCGGTTTTGCTGGAGTGGACGTGGTTTTTAGTAGTGGGGTCAACCTATCGATTTGTCGTGATGATTATTCCGGTTTTTGTTTTGCTTATCGCGTATATTTTCGCGAAATTATTTGAATGGGGCAAACAAAAAAAAATTATTTATTCGGTTTTAGCCGTTATGCTGGCGCTGGAAGTTTTATTTACTGCTAACAGTTTTTTTATCTCGCCGTCATGGGGTTGGAAAAATACAACTTTCGCGCAGATAAATGAAGAAACAAGAAATTTTGGTTTTAACGAGGTGGATGCTTATTTGGAGGATTATTTGACGGACAAAACTTCGTCCGTTTTCGGCAGTCCTTTGCACCAGTTTATCGCCGACCTGCAAAACACGGCCATTAAAAAAGCGGAAGAAAAAGGCTATGAAAAATATCCGTTGGTTATAATTTATGACAAAGATTTTAATTTTTTGTCTCGGCTGTGGATTTTTCAAAGGCGGTTGATTTATTATGGTTGGCCGGTCATATCCGATAAAGCGATGTATGATATTACAGGTGGTAAGTGGGATGAATATTATCGGGAACAAGGAGTTGAACATTTTCTCTATTTTACCGGCGTGGAAGGCGCGGATTTTGGCGTGGCGGAATTATATGTGCCGTATAAAATGAAATCGGAGAATACCGAGTTTGAGAAGTATTTGTTGGAAAAGGGGATAGAACCGGAATATATTAAAAACAGAAACGGACAAGAGGCGTTTAAGGTCTATGAATTTTAGTTTTTTGCTTATCTAAGCATAATTATTGACTTTTTTTATTGGATATTATATGCTTAAACAATAAATACAGCATTTAGTGATTAGAATATTTTCCACCAAAGGACGGATCAGTCCTTCGGCTGAAGCGATTAGTTGATTATATAATTTGAGTAACTAAATAATCTAAATAATCTAACACCTAAATAATCTAAATTATAGTTTATGAATATATTAGTTACCGGCGGGGCCGGTTTCGTCGGTTCCCATTTATGCGAAAGATTGTTGAATGAAGGCCACCATGTGATATGCGTGGATAGTTTTTTTAGCGGAAAAATTGAAAATATAAAACATAATCTTAAAAATCCTAATTTTAGATTGATTAAACATGATGTCCGCAAACCTTTATTGAAAGAATTGGGGTCGGAAAAAATTGACCGGATATATAATTTGGCTTGTCCGGCTTCGCCCGATCAATATCAATTTGACCCGATTTTGACGCTGGAGACAAGCGTAATCGGCGCGCAAAATATGCTTAAATTGGCTCGCCGGACCGGCGCCAGATTTTTGCAGACTTCTACTTCGGAAATATACGGCGATCCGCTTGAACATCCGCAAAAAGAAACTTATTGGGGCAATGTGGATACGCTTGGCAAGCGCGCTTGTTATGATGAGGGCAAGCGGGCGGCGGAAACGCTTTGTAAGGATTACAGATTGCAATATGGCGTGGACGCGCGTTTGGTTAGGATTTTTAATACTTACGGGCCGAGAATGATGTTTAGTGACGGACGGGTATTATCCAATTTTATTTTGCAGGCATTTTTAAATGAGGACATCACTATTCACGGCGACGGTTTGCAGACCAGAAGTTTTTGTTATGTGGACGATTTGGTTGAAGGTTTGATAAAAAGAATGGAAATTGAGTCTGATGATTGGTTGCCGGTAAATTTGGGCAATCCGGATGAACGCAGTATTTTGGAAGTCGCGCGAATTGTGAAACAAAAAATTAATTCCAAAAGCGAAATTAAACATCTGTCGGAAAAAGAAGCGCCGAACAGAATGGGTGACCCGAGACAACGCTGCCCGAATATTTCCCGGGCCAAAGATTTTTTGGGTTGGGAGCCGAAGATCGGTTTTGATGAAGGTTTGGACAAAACCATCGCGGATTTTAAAAAGCGTTTGGAAAACAAGCCGCATGTGGCTGTTTTTACTCCATCGTTTTTGCCGATGAAAGGGCCGGCGGAGGAAAAAGCGTCAGAAGTGATGGAACAATTGGCAGGCTGGGAATTTGATATTTTTACCGCCAGATTGGATAAAAAATTGGAAAAAGAAACCCATGATGGGCGGATGCATATTTACCGCCTTGGTTCCGGCAGTATTTTGGATAAATATTTGTTGCCGGTTCGGGCCGCGTTACGCGCCAAAAAAATGGACAAAAAATATGATTATCGGATTTCTTGGGCGGTGATGGCCAGCTATGGCGCGTTGGCGGCAACATTGTTTTCTTGGATTGCCAAAGGTTCAAAACCAATGCTTTTGAGTGTTTACGAGGGCGATATTACGGAAAAAATGTTGAAAAAAGGCAAGATGCTGGCGCCGATTTATAAGTTTATTTTCCGTCAAGCGCATCGCTGGCAAGTCATCGGTCAGATGAATGAGCAACAACGAGCCTGGCTGGAAGACGAGCGGAAAGTTCAGGCGATAAGAATTGATGATGATAAAAAATTACTGGCGAAACGCACGAAAGAAATGTTTCAGGAATTGGAAATACTTTCTACCCGGTTGTAGTTATGTTTTCAAAATTACAAAATCTAAAGATAGACAAGCCATTGCTGTATATTTTAATAATTACAGCTTTTTTAATGTTAGTCAGAATTTCACAAGTTGATTTTACCGGAGATAATTCTCATTACGCGGTCAGGTCGCTGGGTTACGTGGACACGATGTTTTCCGACCAGCAGACTACGCCATTGAATTGGTTTGAACATTTTCCGTGGTGGGCGAATCTTTCTTTTCACGACCATCCGGCTTTGCTTTTTTTTGTTCAGCATATTTTTTTATCAATTCATGAAAGTATTTTTTTCGCCAAACTGCCTTATGTCCTTTTCAGTTTGGGAACTTTAATTTTAGTTTATCAGGGGGCGAAAGAAAACTACGGAGAGGATATCGCTTTTTGGTCGACTCTGTTTTTAGCGTTTAACAGTTTATTTTTATATACTGTCCGCGCCGGTTATATGGAGGCCGGCGTTATTTTTTTTATTGCTTTGACATTATTTTTCTTTTCGCGTTTTTTAAAACAGGAAAAGTATTGGTGGTATTTTGGGGTCAGTTTAGGGTTGTGTTTTTTAGCTAAATATAGCGTTTTTTTCTTGTTGCCGGCGTTGTTTGGTTATATTTTAATAAAACATCGTGGAATTTTAAAAAGAAAAAAAATATATCTTGCCCTGCTCTTGTTTTTGGCGGTTGCTTCGCCGATTATTATTTATAATCTGATGATGTATAAAACCACCGGCCATTTTGACTATCAGTTTTCTCGGTTATTTCATACGGCTAATCCGTGGGTAGCGGATGAGGTCGGCGGAGCAGTGATGAATTTGTGGGGGCTTTTTATTTTGTTAGGCAAAGCGGTTTTATTTCCTTACCTTATTCTTTCTTTGATTGGTTTGATTTGCGCTCTGTCAAAAAAGAAGATGTTGTTAATCGCTGGTTGTATTTTATTCTTGACCGGGATGTTTGTTATAACCGGCGCGAGTTATAACCATTTGAATCTTTATAATTTGTTTCTTGTTTTGCCTTTGGCTTATTTTTTTGTGACATTAAAAAATTGGCAAAAATTACCCAAAATGATTTCTAAAACATTTGTTTATATTTTTACGGCTTATATTTTTATAACGGCCGTTAATAGCCATATTCTTATCCGTCCGTTTATGGAAACCGGCGCCGGTTGGTTTGTCTCCGGAGCGGTAAATAAAAATGTCGGTATTTATCAGCTTGACCGATACCTTGATAAACTTATAGCCGACAATAATATCCTATCCATTCGCGACGGTTATCAGGAGCTAAAAAATAAAAAACCGTCGCTGGTTGACAAGTATGGCACTAAGCCGGAAGCGCTCCAGTTGCCGGCGAGGCAGTTTAGCGATATGATAGTGTATGATGATAATTTGAATTGGTTCGTGGAATTATGGCCGTTCAAGAGACGCCGTTTTTACCACAACATTCCGATTCTTTCCACGGAAGAATTGAAAAGATTCGCTCCGGAAGCGATATTTGAAAAAATTTATTTTATAAAAGCCACAGAGAACACCGCTATTGAAGGTCCAATTGCCTGGACTGATTTCCCAATTGAATTCGAAAAAACTTTGATTGATAAAGGTATTGAGCCGGTTGATTATATTTATCGGACTGATGGCCTGCTTGCGTTTAAAGTGTATATATTTGAATTCGAATAATAATTAACTCGTAGTGAGTTTGTGTAAATTCTTAATTAAATTTAGCTAAAAAATAAACTTTATTTATGTCTGTCATTACGAGTCCCGATTAGGTTGGCGTGTAGTCCCGATTTCGCCTCAGCGAAATCGAGGATCCTCGATTTTATTGGTATAAAATCGGGATAATCTCGTGATACTATCTGTCATTACGAGCCCACAAGGGCGTAGTAATCTCGTTGTTTGGGAGATTGTAAGGGAACACTTATCCCCCGACTTAGTCGGGGGGCGACGTCGTCTTGGGACTCCTCGGTTGACAGAGTAAAAATTTGCTATGAGTTCTATGAAAAAAAGAATATTGATTTTTTCCACCGCGTATTTTCCGCTTATTGGTGGAGCTGAAGTTGCTGTTAAAGAAATAACGGGCAGAATTAACGATTTTGAATTTGTGATGGTGTCTCCTCGTTTGAGAAAGGATTTGCCGGAAACCGAACAAATGGATAATTTAACAATACATAGGATTGGCAGGGGGAATAATTTTGATAAGTTTAGGCTTTTTCTACAAGGACCAAAGTACGCAAAGTCTTTGGGTGAGTTTGGCGCGATTTGGTCAATAATGGCCAGTTATGCCGGTTTTACGGCTTTGCGTTACAAAAAGGAAAATAAACAAGTTCCGTTTTTACTGACTTTGCAGGAAGGGGATACAAAAGCGCATATTTACAGCCGGGCATGGTTTGTCTGGCCGTATTTTAAACAAATATTTAAAAAGGCAGACAGAATACAAGCAATCAGTAAATATTTGGCGGACTGGGCGCGCGAAATGGGAGCAAAAGCGCCAATAGATATAGTGCCTAATGGAGTGGATGTTGAAAGATTTCAGGATACCTGCCTGCCGGCGGGCATGGCAAGAAACAAGATACAAACAGATGAAAAAGATATTATCACCGTTTCAAGGTTAGTGGACAAAAATGGCGTGGAAGACTTAATTAAAGCTATGGCTTTTTTAAGTGAAAATGTCCATTTGATTATTTTGGGGGACGGGGAATTGAAAGGGCATCTTGAAGAAGTTTCAAAAAATAATAATCTGAATAAGAGAATTCATTTTGCCGGCAATGTCGCGCCCAAAGAAGTCTACAATTATTTGGCAAAGGCTGATGTATTTTGTCGTCCCAGTTTATCGGAAGGCCTGGGCAACGCTTTTTTGGAAGCTATGTCGGTCGGTTTGCCTGTTGTGGCGACAAAAGTCGGCGGAATACCGGATTTTTTGGTTGATGGAGAAACCGGCTGGTTTTGCGAGGTAAAAGATCCGCGCAGTATCGCCGAGAAAATAAAATATATTTTAGATGAAAAAAACAAGGAGGAGGTTTTGAGGGTGATGGAGAATGCCAAGAAAATGGTCAAAGAGAAGTATGGTTGGGAGCTGGTAGCGCAAAAAATGGAGAGAATTTTTAACCTTCTTGTTTTTGGCGGAAAAAGCGAAAAATAGCGACTTGCCAAAAGACTAAAATTTTGCTAATCTATCTGTACGCTTTTAGTTAATTACAACGCATAACAGAGCGAAATTTTAAGTATGAAAATCCTAATTGCCGCCGACCCCGGTAGTAGAAGCTCGCTTTACTCGCTTCACTACGGGGCGAGAATCGATGGGTTGTAAATAATCTCCATAATTTTGTTTTATCTGTAATTTATGAAAATACTGATTGCCGCCGACATCTTTCCTCCGCAGTCGGGCGGGCCGGCTACTTATGTGGTGGCTTTGGCCAATGAACTGGCAAAAAAAGGCGATATTGTTAAAATAGTCTCGCTTAATCCTGAATCAGACGCCGGAGCCGTTTCCAGCGGAGTTGTGGCGGTAAAAAATAAAAATAAATTATTGAGATATTTGGAATATCTTTATTTGTTGTGGAAAAACGCCAAAGATGCCGAAATCATATACGCGATGGGGCCGGTTAATGCCGGTTTCCCGGCGCTGATTACGGCTAAGCTTACCGGTAAAAAATTGGTAACAAAAATTGTTGGTGATTATGCTTGGGAGCAGGGCGTCCAGAGATTTGGCGTGAAAGATTTAATTGATGATTTTCAGGTTAAAAATAATTATTCTTTTTGGGTCAAATTACTAAAATGGATAGAAAAAAAAGTTGCTCAAAACAGCAGCCTGGTGATAGTGCCCAGTCTTTATCTTAAAGGAATAGTCGTTGGTTGGGGATTGTCTGTGCATTGTGTGTCTGTGGTTTACAATGAAGTGGAATATGTTCCTGTCAATCCAATAGAACATAAGGATGAAAAGTGGGTGGTTTCGGTTGGGCGTTTGATATCATGGAAAGGCATGGATACTTTGATTGAGATAATGCCCGATTTGCTCAAAAAAATTCATAATTTAAAATTAAAGATTGTCGGCGACGGGCCGGTGATTGAAGATTTAAGAAAAAAAGTTAAAGATTTAAATTTAGAAAATAGCGTTGAGCTGACCGGTAATTTATCAAAGGAGAAGGCGTCGGTCTATATGGCTTCGGCCGATGTGTTTGTTTTAAATAGCGGTTATGAAGGATATTCCCATGTTTTGATAGAAGCGCATAATCAAGGCGCGCCGGTGTTGGCCAGTCGAGCCGGCGGGAACGCGGAAGTGGTAGCGGGGGACGCTTTATTTGAATACAATAACAAAGAAGAAATAAAAGAAAAGATATTAGCTAATATTAATACACCAAAAAGAGAGCCGATGAAGCATGGTTTTTTGAGACATAATATGATAGATGAGACTAGGCAGATATTACAAAGTTTATGTAAATTAGACAAATAACGATTAATTCGAATTAATCTGTCCAAATTAATAATTAAATCAGTTTAAATCGATAAGTAGATAATCAGTGTTTTCCACTGTCATTACGAGGAGTCCCAAGACGACGTAGTCCCGATTTCGCTGAGGCGAAATCGAGGATCCTCGATTTTGTCAGTACAAAATCGGGATAATCCCGTAAACAAAGATTGGTTTGGGAAATTAAAACAGAGTGTAAATAATCACAACGAGATCCCTCGCTCGGTCGTTCCGCTTCCGACCGCTTCCCGCCGTTCGGCGGGACAGGCAGGGATGACAGATTTTAAATGTATGCCAAAACTAATGATAAGTTTGGACAAAAAGATTTTAGATGAGAATTCCGCCGTTGCCAAACGGATGGTGGATTATGGTTTGCAAGATAGTCTGTATATTATCATTCCCAATGATACGGAAAAATTCGTGGAATTGTCGCCGGAAGTGAAAGTGTGGGGGGTTGAAGGAAATAAAATAATGCAATTCAAAAGACTGGCGGACAAAGGCAGAAGAATAATCAAGAAAAATGTGATAGATTTGATTACCGCGCAGGATCCGTTTTTTACCGGTTTACTCGGGGTTATTCTGAAGACACAAACGAAAATAAAATTGGAAATCCAGTTGCATGGCGATTTTTTTAGCAATGATTATTACAGAAGAACCGGCGTAAAGGATTATATTCAGTACTGGTTGGCGAGATTTGTTGTTTTGCCGGTCGCGGATGAAATCAGGGTGGTGGGACAGAGGATAAAAGACAGCTTGCTGAAACTCGGTGTAAAAGAAGAGAAAATAGAATTAAGACCGATTGAGATAGACAAACAAACAATCGTGAATTATGAACCAAAAACCGATTTGAAGAAAAAATATTATGATTATAAGAAGATTTTTTTGTGTTTGGGCAGGCTTGAGCCGGTAAAAAATATATTTTTTTTGATTGATGTATTTTCCGAAGTGGTCAAAGACAAGGTGAATGGTGAAGCCAGACAAGGTGAATTGCGAAGCAAGAGAGAGTCCCCTGGGGGAGAGGGTGCCCTGGGGCAAAACAAAGATTTTCTTTTGCTGATAGTCGGCGAAGGGTCGCAAAAAAATATGCTGAAAGAAAAAGTCGTCAGTTTGGCTTTAAACAAGAATATCAAATTTGAAGATTGGGTTGACGACCGTTTCAGTTATTTGAAAACTTGCGATGCGGTTTTGTTCCCGTCTTTGAGCGAGGGATACGGGTTGGTGCCGATGGAAGCGAACGCGGCCGGCGCGCCGGTTATAATGAATGATGTCGGCGTGGCGAATTATGAATTGATTCCGGACGAGAAAGTGAAAATAATTTCCGTAAACGACAAAGACGCTTGGATTCAGGCGATATTAAATATATGAAAAAAATCTTAATCATCACACCGCGTTTTCCCGTGCCGACTTCGGGAGCTTGTGAACAAGATAGGGCGGAAGGCATGAAACAGCTCAAACGTCTCGGTAATGAGATACAGGTGATTGGAAAGGTTTTTGATTTTCAAAATAAAGAGAATATAGAAAAGTTTTCGCGAGAAAATTATATACCGGTGCATTTAGTCCCATATAGATATACGCAAAAAAAGAGTTTGTGGCGGAACTTTTTATATCATTTAAGAAGGTTTATTTGGCCGCCGTATTGGGATGGTTCGGTCTACGAATACGCTGACCCGGCAATAAAAAACAAGTTAACGGAGGTTTTAGAAAACTGGCGTCCGGATATTGTCTGGTTTGATTATACTTTTATGTTGCCTTTGTATCCAATCGCGCGCCGGTTTGGCTGTAAAATAATAACTCACTCATTAGTTTATGACCCGAATAATCTTTTGGAAGAAGAAGGCGGTGGTTTGTTAAATCATTTTAGGGCCAAAATAAAAACAGTGACTGAACGCGCCAGTGTTAAGAATAGCGATTATGTATTTGCGATTACGCCGGATGAGGAAAAATTATATAGAAAATTGGGCGCAAAAAATATTCAAACTTTACCGCTTAGGGCGCTTTATAATTTTTTGGGAGAAAACGAAGTGGCGGTTGACAAGAAAATTTTAAATGTGTTTTTCATGGGCAGTTCATACAATATTAAGCATAATTTACAGGCCGTTAAATTTATAATAGAAGAAGTCGTCCCTCTTGCCAATAAAAAATACCCCGATAAGTTCAAATTTTTTATTACTGGCGGTAAAATGCCGGAAGATTTGCGGAAAAAGTGCGTTAATAACATAAATTATTTAGGTTTTGTGGATGATATAGGCGGATTTTTAAGGGATATGGATATCGCCCTTGTGCCCTCTCTTTTTGGAGCCGGGATGCAACAAAAAATATTTGAACCGCTTGCGCGCGGGTTTCCGGTTATAATCTCGCAGAGAGGGTTGGTAGGGTATGATTTTGAATGTGGCCGAGAAGTTCTCTGCGCTTCAAACGCGGAAGAATTTACCGCGCGCTTGGGGCAACTTTTGGATTTTAATTTTCGTAAGAAAATTTCCAGTCAGGCCGCGATCAAAAGCAGGAATTCTTTTTCACGAGAAAAATCCGATGCCATTATCTTAAAAGCCATATGAATTGGAAAAATAAAAAAGTTTTTATAACCGGACATGATGGATTCATCGGTCAACATCTCACGTCCGCCTTGAAATCATCCGGCGCGGACATTAGAGTTTGCGAAGTGGATTTATTAAAAGAAAAATTGGCCGTAGGGGATGATTTCCAGCCGGAGTATATTTTTCATTTGGCAGCTATAGTGCCGGCCGCGAGCGATGTTATTAGAGATTCCGATGTTATAGAAAATAACATAAAGATTACTGAAAATGTATTGGAATTCGCGTGTAAGATAAAAGCGAAAGTGATTTTAGCAAGCAGTAGCCATGTGTATCCGCCGGCAAAAATTGGGGATCATCCATGGAAAGAAGATGAAACTATTCCCGACAAAACTATCAGTGTATATGGCCTTTCCAAACAAAAAGTGGAAGGATTGATTTTTGAGTATTCTAAAAAATATGGCCTTGAATTTTTAATTGTCCGTTTAGCAAACGTTTACGGACCCGGGGACAAATCAAGTAGGTTTATACCCACTTTTATTCGCAAGTGCATAAATAAAGAATTTCCTTTGGAAGTTTTGGGAGAAAAAGACGCGGTGCGTGATTTTTTATATATTGAAGACGCGATAAAAGGATTGACAAATAGCGCGAATCTGTTAGGGTATATTAAGGTTGTTAATATCGGTAGCGGGTCGGGGACTACGATTGAGGAAGTGGCGGAAATCATTAAATTTAGGACAAATTTGGCAGAGAAAGAAATCCTTTATCGGCTATCCGGCGGCAGTAAGATATTATATAATGTATTGGATATTTCTCTGGCAAAAAAGAAAAATAAATATAGTCCGAGCGTCGGTCTGGAGGATGGTTTAGTTGAGACCATAAACTGGTGTTTAAAAAATAAGTAAAAATTTTATGGATAAAATCAAAAATCAAATAGGCGTCGGCACTGCCAATATCTCTAATCGGGCTAAGGAATACGTGAATGACGTATTAAATTCGGGCAGGCTTTCTTATGGAAAATATTTAAAAAAATTTGAAGAAGAATTCGCGCGGGAACATGAAAAAAAATACGCTGTAATGATGAATAGCGGGACAAGCGCTTTGCGTTTGGCGCTCGCGTGTTTAAAAGAAAAATATAATTGGGGTCCGGAAACTGAGATTATACTTCCGGCAGTAACCTTTATTGCTGATTTTAATGTAATTATTGACCAAGGATTTAAGCCGGTGTTTGTTGATGTTGATTCTCTTTCGTATAATATAGACCCTAAAAAAATAGTTGAAAAAATCACGCCAAACACTAAGGCGATTATGGCTATTCATTTATTTGGACAACCGGCGGATATGGATCCGATTATGGATATTTGCAACAAATATAATTTGAAAGTAATAGAAGATTCTTGTGAGACGATGTTTGTGCCATATAAGGGAAAAAAAGTCGGATCTTTCGGCGATATTAGCTGTTTTTCCACCTATATGGCGCATCTTCTTACTTCCGGCGTAGGCGGATTGGCTCTTACAAACAATGAAGAGTATGCTGTTATTTTAAGAAGTTTAATGAATCATGGCCGTGATTCAATATATTTATCTATTGATGATGATAAAGGTCTTTCTAAACAGGATTTATCAAAAGTTGTTTTAAATCGTTTTTCCTTTGTCAGACCGGGGTATAGCTTCCGCGTTACTGAAATGGAAGGGGCATTAGCTTTGGCTCAATTTGAAGAACGCCAAGATATTTTGGATGGACGCGCGGATTGCGCGGGATATTACATTTCACAGTTAGCCCAATTTGAAGATTATATTCAGCTGCCTCGTTCAGTGCCGAACATAGGTCATGCTTATATGATGTTTCCAATTGTGATAAAAGACGCGCGGATATCAAAAAAAGATTTGGTTTTATTTTTAGAAGAGCATAATATAGAAACACGTGATATGTTGCCTCTTGTTAATCAGCCGGTTATTATAAAACAATTTGGGAGTATAGAAGATCAGTATCCGGTAGCTAAATGGATTAATAATAATGGGTTTTACATTGGAAGCCATGAAAAAATTACTCAAGAAGAGCGAGAGTATGTCATTGCCGTATTTAAAGAGTTTTTTATAAATATAAAATAAATAATATTACTATTATGAAAAAGAAAGCATTTATCACCGGTATCACCGGACAAGACGGTTCGTATTTAACCGAACTTTTATTGGAGAAAGGATATGAGGTTCATGGAATTGTTCGCCGTAACAGCACGGTTTTTCGTTCGCGTATTGAACATTTGCTGGCAAATTATCAAAATCCGGAAGATGAAAAACCGCGGTTATTTTTGCATTATGGCGATTTGGGCGACGGCACCAACATTTCCCGCCTTTTGTATAAAATTCAGCCCGATGAGATTTATAATTTGGCGGCGCAGAGCCATGTGCGGATAAGTTTTGATATTCCTGTTTATACGGCTGATGTGGACGCTTTGGGTGTGATTAGATTATTAGAGGCGATTAGAGACAGCGATATTAAGGCCAAATTTTATCAGGCCTCAAGCAGTGAGATGTTTGGAAAAGTCGCGGAGAGTCCACAAAATGAGAATACCCCTTTTTATCCGCGCAGTCCCTATGGTTGCGCCAAAGTCTTCGCCCACCATCAAACGATAAATTATCGTGAAAGTTATGGGTTGTTTGCTTGTAGTGGAATTTTATTTAATCATGAGTCGCCTCGCCGGGGAGAAAATTTTGTGACCAGAAAAATAACCAAAGGCGTGGCGGAAATTAAGAAAGGCTTGCGCGATAAAATTATTTTGGGAAATTTGGATGCGCGGCGCGATTGGGGTTATGCCAAAGAATATGTGGAAGCGATGTGGCTGATGTTGCAACAAGACGAACCGGATGATTATGTTATTGCTACCGGTGAGACGCACACGGTGCGCGAATTTTTGGAGGAAGCGTTTAAGGTCGCCGGTCTGAATTGGGAAGGTCATATCGGTTTTGATGAAAAATATCTGCGTCCGGCGGAAGTGGATTTGTTGGTCGGTGACCCCGGCAAAGCTAAGGAAAAGCTGGGCTGGGAACCGAAGACGAAGTTTAAGGAATTGGTTAAATTGATGGTAGAGGCGGATATGCGGGATTTGGAGAATTAATTCACCACATTAAAAATTCGAATATCGAAATCCGAAATTCGAAACAAATCCAAATGACAGAAATTCAAAATAAAAAACAATATGATAAAATTCACCTAACTCATCTAATTTCTAATTGACCTAATAAAATTTCTAATTATTTAATTCCAAATCAATTTTTCCACATTTGTCATTTGGTATTTTATTAGAAATTAGGTGAATTAGATATTAGATAATTTTTAACTCTTTTGTGCTTCGGATTTCGGATTTAAATAAATTACTATGAACTATTGGCTCTGAACTATTAACTGTTATTATGTGTGGCATTAACGGTTTCAATTTTTCCAACGAAGAATTGATAAGAAAAATGAATGCGAAAGTAAAACACCGCGGCCCGGACGGCGACGGCGTATTTGTGTGTGGCGATGCTTCTTTGGGGCATACCCGTTTGTCCATTATTGATTTGTCTGAGAAAGCGTCTCAGCCGATGTTCAGCCGGGATGAATCTTTGGTTTTGGTTTTTAACGGCGAGATTTACAATTTTCAGGAAATCAGAGATGAATTGAGAAAGAAAGGACATCAATTCAGGTCAAATAGCGATTCAGAAGTGATTTTAAATTCGTATATAGAATACGGCGTTGATTGCTTGCAAAAATTCAACGGGATATTCGCTTTCGCGATTTTTGATAAAAAAGACAACAGTTTTTTTATCGCCCGGGACAGAATAGGAATTAAACCTTTATATTACTATTGGGATCCTTCGACAAGCTCAGGACGAGCCAAACTCGTTTTTTCTTCGGAAATAAAAGCGATTTTAGAACATAATATTGAAAGAAAAATAAACAAAGGCGCGCTAAACATATATTTTAGAACTCTTTATGTGCCTGCTCCTTTGACTATGTTTGAGGGTATAAATAAATTGGAGCCGGCTTCATATTTGATTTATAAAAATAATAAATTGGAACAAAAAAAATATTGGCAGCCGTCCGATTTTACTGATATCGCAAATAGATCGGAAGCGATGGCAAAAATAAAAGAACTGATGAAAGATTCAGTTAGGTTGCAATTAATATCCGATCGGCCGGTGGGAATATTTTTAAGCGGGGGAATTGACTCTACGGTTATTACCGGGCTGGTTAGCGAATTAACCAATGATAAAATAAAAACTTTTTCCGCCAATTATGATATAAAGGTGAACAAATTTAATATTGACGCCGATTTGGCTGTTAGAACCAGCAAATATTATCAGACTGAACATCAAGAAGTTTTAGTCACAGGCAAAGACGCGCGCGATAATTTTCAAAAAGTGATTTGGAATATGGATGAACCGGTCGCTAATGCGACGCAGATAGCCACTTATCTTTTATCCAAAGAAACAAGCCGGGAAGTTGCGGTAGTTTTGGGCGGGGACGGCGGGGATGAATTGTTTGGTGGCTATGAAAGATACAAGTTAAGCGGGCTTATCAGCCAATATCAAAAAATGCCTGAAATACTCAAAAAGATTGTAGGCGAACCGGCAATAAATTTTTTAAAAACAAAAAATAAATCAATAGAAAAATTGAGGTTGATCGGCAAAGCGGACAGGTATTTGTCATTTATGTCGCAAGAAGAGAAAAATATTTCTTTATTTTTGAAAAATGAATATAATGACAAGAGCATCGTTGGAAGATTTTATGAAGAAAAATATTTTTCTGAAGATATGAAAGATTATGAAAAGCAATTTATGTGGGCTGATATCCGTTCCTGGCTTCCGAATGAATCTTTGATTAGGAGCGATAAAATGTCTATGGCGTTTGGTCTTGAACAGAGAGTCCCAATACTGGATCACAGATTGGTTGAATTGTCGCTCAAAATACCGACTAAATGGAAAATAAAAGGTAAAAATAGCAAAGCGATTTTTAAAGAAGCAATGAAAGAATATATTCCGGAATATATAATGAATCAGCCTAAAAGAGGGTGGACTTCCCCGGCTTCCGGTTGGTTGAGAGCTGAAATGAAAGATCTGGCTTATGAAACGCTTTCTCCAAAATATAATCCGGGTATGGAAGAATTTTTTGATTTTGATAATATAAAATTGATGCTCGACAATCATATAGAAAAAAAGGAATATAATATGAATTTACTTTGGGCGCTTATTACCTTTCAAATGTGGTATAGACATTTTATTAAAGAGAAAAGTACGTGATTTTTATTTAAAGTTTATTTTTTAATAGTGTAATATTGAATTAAATATGAATATAAAAGATACATTAAAATGGGCATATGATGAACTCTCTCCATATAGTGGAAGAAAGAAATGGGAGTTTTATAATAATTATAGAAGTTTGAAATTTTTTGTTAAGCGAGTGCCTAAGGGCGCGACAATTTTGGATGTTGGTTGTGGAATAGGCGTATTTGCATTAAGTTTGAAGAAACTTGGTTATAATGTTGTTGGTTTAGATAAATATATTTTTCAAGATGATAATTATTTATCAGAGAAGGATAATATGAATAATATCCAAAAAATCTGGGAAAAAAATGAAATTAAAATAGTGAATGAGGATATTTTTAATTTTTCTAATGAAAATAAATTTGATTGCGTTATTAATATCGCAGTCATTGAACATCAAAAAGATCCAAAGCGCTTTATTGAATCGTGTTTGAAACATCTTAAAATAGGCGGATACTTTTTTTGTGTATCGCCCAATATGGTTGACTTTCTTAATCGTTGCAGAGTAATGTGTGGACGTTCAGCTTTTCGAGATTTAAAGCCATTTTTTGACACTGGAGAAAATTTTGTTGGTCATTGGCGGGAATACACCCTTAGGGAGATGGTACAAATGGCGGAATGGTCTGGGATGGAAATTATAAAAGCAAAAAATTATCGCACGTCAGCTCTTTTTAATGGTAAAGATAAATTTCCGAGAAATATTATGTTGGCGTTATTTAGGCTATTATCTGATATGATACCGGGAGCGAGAGAAACAAATACTGTATTAGCACGTTATAAATAATAATTATGCAGAAAAATATATTAATAATTACACAAACAGTCGATGAACAAGATTCCAATCTAGGTTTTTTTTGTGGTTGGATAACAGAATTTTCAAAACAACTTGAACATGTATATGTGATTGCAAATAAAGTTGGAAATTATAATTTACCGGATAATGTAACGGTTTTGTCTTTGGGAAAAGAGAAAGGCGCCGGACGAATAAAAAAGATGTTCACTTTTTGGAAATATTTAATCAAATATATTCCAAAGAGCAGAGCTGTATTTGTGCATATGTGTCCGGAATATCTAATATTTGGCGCATGGAAGGCGCGTTTTTTTGGTAAAAAAGTCGGTTTGTGGTATTTACACAAATCTTTGACTTGGAAATTAAAATTGGCTGTTTTCTTGTCTAATAAAGTATTTACCGCTCATAGCGACGGTTTGCCGATAAAATCGTCCAAAGTTTTAGTTACCGGGCATGGGATTGATATGTCTGTTTTTGAAAAAATACAAAATAAATCCCGCACCTTCCAACAGAGTATTAAACCCAACTGGAAAGATTTTTCTAGTACCCCTTCATCCCCGCAGCAAGCCGAGGGGTATTTGGGGAAGGTGCGGGATAAACTGGAAAACGGGGAACTGGACTTACTGACTGTCGGCCGAGTGTCAGACAGCAAAAATTTGCTTATTTTAGCTAAAAGCGTTATGATTTTACAGCAAAAAATGCAACAAAGAGTAAGGTTGGAGATTGTTGGCGAGCCGTATTTAAAAGAAGATGAAAAATATTTAGAAGATCTGAAAAAATATATAAAGGACAATAACGCGGAGGATCTTATTAAGTTTATTGGCAAAGTTTCTCACGATAAAGTGGCGGATTATCACAGTCGGGCGGATTTATTTCTAAATGCCGGCAAAACTGGTGGAGTGGACAAGGCTGTTTTGGAAGCGATGGCTAGTGGTGTTCCGGTAATAACTTCTAATTCCGCTTTCAAAAATATTTTGCCGGAAAATTGTTTATTTCAGGATGGGAATTCAGATGAACTGGTACAAAAGATTTTGAATTATAAAAATATAAACACAGCGGAATTAAGGGATATCGTGGTCAAAAATCATAGCTTGAAAAACACAATAAAAACTATATTAAATAAATTGCAAATATGAAAAAAGTTTCAATAGTAATTCCGGTATATAACGAAGAAAATACCATTGAGAATATTATAAAGAAAGTCAGAGAAGCCGATGTTTTGGGTTTGGAAAAGGAAATAGTGGTGGTGAATGACTGTTCTAAAGATAAAACCAAAGAGGTGCTGGAAGGAATTGCTTCGCAGTATGGTTTGCGCGTGTTTTCGCAAGAACAAAATATGGGCAAGGGAGCTGCTTTGCATAGAGGGTTTAAAGAGGCGACAGGGGAAGTGATTATTATTCAAGATGCTGATTTGGAGTATTCGCCCGATGAATATAAAATTTTATTACAGTCTATTTTGGACGGAGACGCGGATGTCGTGTATGGCTCAAGATTTTTAAATAACAGACCGCACAGAGTGCTATATTTTTGGCATTCGGTCGGCAATAAGTTTTTGACTTTTTTGTCCAATATGTTTACAAATTTGAATTTGACCGATATGGAAACTTGCTACAAGGTTTTCAAAAAAGAATTGTTGAATAACTTTGAACTTAAAGAAAACAGATTTGGATTTGAACCTGAATTTACCGCAAAATTGGCAAGAGTTAAAGGTATCAGGATATATGAAGTAGGCATATCATATAGAGGAAGAACTTATGAAGAAGGCAAGAAAATAAACTGGAAGGATGGTTTTCGAGCCATTTATTGCATAATAAAATACGCGATAAACGAATAGTCATTTAATAAAACCTATTTTATGGAATTAACAGGACAAAAAATTTCTTACCCCTTTTTTACTTTTTTGGTAAAAGAAATTTTTCGCGGCAAGAGTTTAGCTCGGTCCCTTTTGAATTATAATTTGAAAAATATTGTTTTAAAAGGTGAGGTTTTGGATTTAGGTTCAAAATCAAACAAAGCCAGTTATAATAGGTTCTTACAAAAAGACGTTGAATGCAATATAACTTTTACTGATTGGCATGAAAGCGGAGATAGTATTTTGAAGCTAAATTTGGAAGAAAAATTTTCTATTGAGGATAGTATTTATGATTTTATAACTTGTTTTAATACCCTTGAACATATTTATAATTTTAAAAATGCTGTAAGCGAATCGTGTCGTATTTTGAAATCTGGTGGCATTTTTATCGGACAGACGCCGTTTTTAGTTAATTATCACGCAGACCCCAATGACTATTTTCGCTACACGCACCAGGCGATTGAAAAAATATTTGCAGAGGCAGGTTTTGTGTGTGAAAGGATGATTTATTTGGGCTTTGGTCCGTTATCAGCTTCATTTGCCATGAAATATCATGTTTGCCCAAAATTTTTAAGACCAATTTTTGTAATAGGCTCCATTTTGTTGGATAATATAATAATGAAATACAAAAAGAGCCAGAGATTGCGTTATCCTCTCGGGTATTTATATATAATGAAAAAGAGATAATTTATGGTACAGGAAGTAAAAAAAATAATTAAAAATAAATTTTTGCTGTATATATTATTGGGCTCGTTTTTTTTGTGTATAATTTATTCTTTTATTTTTAGGATAAATCCGGTTGTAGATGCTCAGGCTTATGATCAAATAGCAATGAATATATTAGCCGGCAATGGTTTCGTGGAGGAGGCGGGGGCTGATGTAAGGTTTGATAAAGCGATTATTCGGGTCGGGCCTCTTTACCAGTATTTTTTAGCCGGTGTTTACCTTATATTCGGCCATCATTATGAAGTAGTTTGGATTTTGCAGGCGTTCCTTCATGTGTTTAGCGCGTACTTTGTCTATTTGACCGCGAAAATAATTTTTAAGAAAAATGAAAAAGTAGAGATAATCTCTTTAATTTCGGCCGGGATTTTCGCTTTTTTCCCCGATTTGATAGAAATATCGGCTATGCTGATGACGGAGACATTATATTTGTTTTTTTGGGTATTATTTTTGTGGTATTTTATTGATTTTATTGACAAAAATAAATGTGAATCAGAGAAAGCCTGGGTAAGTTCGGTAATTTTAGGAGTAATAGGAGGGTTGGCGGTTTTGGCGCGTCCGCCGGTTTTGTTTGTCTTACCGGTCGTTTTTGTATATTTCTTATTAAAGAAAAAAATTAAATTGATAATTATAATGTCCGTCGCGATTGGAGCGATTTTTGTGCCATGGACTGTAAGAAATTATTTGGCTTATGAAAAAATAATGCCTTTTGGCGGGGCAGGGGGGTATAATTTTTGGATTGGCAATCATGTCGGCGCGACCGGCGAACAAGATAAGCCGGAAGAAGTGGAAAAATTTATAGCAGATTACGGTTCGTATTTGGTTTCCGACAAATCAATTGATGAATTTAAAATTTTTGTTATGGATTACTCGTTGGATTTCGTTCGGTTGACTTTATTGCGTGTAAACAGATATTTTAGCGCTATCAGACCGATGGGTTTTTGGTTTTACGATTCCGGTTGGAGCCAGTTTGTTTTTGTAATGGCATCAGCATTTTATGCGTTTTTGTTGTTTGTTTTTTCATTATACGGTGCTATAAAACTGTGGACTGTACGCGACAGTTTACTAAATTATATTTTTGCTTTTACTATTTTGACCCCCTTTATACTTTTTATTACGGTAGTTGAAACGAGATATAGATTTCAAATTTACCCATTATTGGCGCTATTTGCGGGATATGGAATTTACATATTCTTAACTGATAAGTTGTCTTGGAAGACAAAAGCTTTTTTATTGTCATTTATTTTGATAAGCTTGAACGCGGTGATTGATTTATCGCTTAGTATTGATAAATTAAAAGAAAAATTAGGCCTGTTTATTTAATATATTATCCATGAAATCATTATTATATATAGCAAATATTCGTTTACCGACGGAAAAAGCGCACGGCATTCAGATTATGAAAACTTGTGAGGCTTTGGTCGCGCAGGGGGTTGAAGTTGAACTTTTGGTCCCCAAACGAAGAAATTATCTTAAAGATGACGCTTTTGATTTTTATAATGTTTCCAAAAATTTTTCTTTAAAAAAATTATGGTGTTTTGATTTTATTTTTTTGCCCGGTTTCAAGAAATTAACTTTTTGGATGGAAACATTTACTTTTTATTTGTCAGTAAAAAGATATGTAGCAAAAAATACATTTGACGCGTATTATACGCGCGATTTGCCGATTGCTTTGTGGTTGTCAAAAAAGGTGGATATTTTTTATGAGATTCACACTTTGCCGGAGAGACCGCGCGGAAAACATAAAAGGGCTTGGAAAATGGCGAAAGGGTTATTGGTAATAAGCGAGGGGATAAGGGAAGATTTGATTAAATATGGGGTAAACAAAGACAAGATTTTAATTGCGCCGGATGCCGTTGATCTTGGTCAATTCAGTATTGAAGAATCAAAAGAACAATCCAGAGCAAGATTGAATTTGCCTAAAGAAAAAAAGATTGTTTTGTATACCGGACATTTGTATTCTTGGAAAGGCGCGGATTTGTTGGCGCAGGCGTCCAAGGAATTGTCGGAGGCGGAAATATACCTGGTCGGCGGCACAAAAGAAGATGTGGAAAATTTCAAAAAGAAATATAACTTTGCCAATTTGCATATTACCGGCTGGCAGCCTCATAATTTGATTCCGTATT
>Ga0208373_1001176_pt1 | contig 36787 bp, 32 predicted proteins | sample RifOxyC2_FD_184036 | JGI IMG/M metagenome (GOLD analysis project Ga0208373, IMG submission 184036) | Soil microbial communities from Rifle, Colorado - Rifle Oxygen_injection C2 (SPAdes) | ecosystem: Environmental > Terrestrial > Deep subsurface > Rock core/Sediment | place: Rifle, Colorado...
CCGATTCCGCTCGCCGCGATTTTTTTGTATCTTTCGCCACGCTATTTTCCCATTTGAAATTCAAACACACATCACACCCGCCGCATTTTTTATCCGTATAAACACCAACATCCGGATCGGCAAAATATTCCAAAATTTTCCGCCGCCGACAACTATTTCCCAGGGCATAATCTTTGATCGCATCCAAGCGTTTGTACCGCAACGAACACAAAGCGTTGGCCTCGGCCCAACTTTTTCCCTGACTCATCGCTTCTTTTTTACTTTGCAAAATAAAAAAATTATGCAAACCAACATCGCGACCGCTGTGCAACAAAACGCAATACGCCAGCTCGCCGTCGCGCCCGGCACGACCGGATTCTTGATAATACCCCTCAATCGTACTCGGCATACCGGCGTGAATCACAAACCGAATATCCGCTTTATCGATCCCCATCCCAAAAGCGATCGTCGCCACGATAATCCGAAATCGACCCTCCATAAAATGATTTTGAATCTTACTGCGTTTGTCCCCGGACATACCGGCGTGATAGGCGCGCGCCTCTTCGCCATTTTTCGTCAAATAATCCGCCATCTTTTCTGTTTCTTTGCGACTGATAGTGAGAACAATTCCCGATCCCGATAATTTCTTGGCAATGCGCAAAGTTTCTTTTTCTCTCTGCTTCACGCTCAAATCGCTTTTTACAAAAAATCTCAAATTGGGACGATCAAACCCGCGTACAAATACGCGCGGATTTTTGAGCGCCAAATTTTTTATAATATCATCGCGCACTTCCGGCGTGGCAGTGGCGGTAAAGGCCGCGACCACCGGCCGAGGCGTTAGAGTTTTGACAAAATCTTTGATCGCCAAATAATCGGTACGAAAATCATGCCCCCACTGCGAGACGCAATGCGCTTCGTCCACCGCTAGAAAATTTATTTTTATTTCCGCCAAAAAACGACGGAAATCTGATTGATTCAAACGCTCCGGGGATACATAGAGTAGTTTAGTAGCACCCGAACGCACATCGTCCATCACGTTCTGAATTTCGCCGGTAGACAACGCGCTGTTAATAAACGCGGCGGCCACACCACGCGCGCGCAGGCTGTCCACTTGATCTTTCATGAGCGCAATGAGCGGCGAAATCACCAAAGACACCTGGTCGCCAATCAGCGCCGGTAATTGAAAACACAGCGACTTACCGCCGCCGGTAGGCATCAGCGCCACCACGTCGTGGCCGTCCACAATACTTTCGATAATCTCCCTCTGTCCCGCGCGAAAAGAAGAAAAATTAAAATATTTTTTTAGATGAGTTTCAAGCATGGTAAAACAACAGTTCCAATCTAGTGTAATTTTATTAAATTATACGCCTCGCACACTGTACCGTCAAACAATCTCCCAACAAAAACACCCTCCAATTACGAAGGGTGTTTTGATGACTGAAAAAAAGCTTAGGCGCTTTGTTCTTCGGTCGCCGGAGCGGCTTCCTCAGTAGCTTCCGGAGCAGTTTCTTCAGCGGCGGCCGGAGCGGCCTTTTCCTCTGTATCTTCGATAGTATTGAACACCATAGTGAACAAATTAATTAACAACCTGCCAACTAATGGTAGCCAACAGACGGTAAGTATACCACAAAAATTATTATTTGTCAAGGGTATTTTAGCGGCGGCGGAAATTTTGACGACGACGCGGACCGGAACTTTGACCCTGAGGACTGGAGCTTGGCGTACGCGGACGACCGGAACCGTGCGGACGACCCCAACCACCGGCGTGATGCATACTATCACTTTGTCCGGTCTGAAGCGGGCGAACCACTGGCGCGCGCCGCGGCGGCAATACCGGCAGAGCGGAAATCATAATTGGTTTTTTGATCAGTCTTTCGATCGTTTTGATGTCATTTCTCTCATCCGGACCGGCAAACGAGATCGCTTTACCGGTGCTACCGGCGCGAGCAGTACGACCAATACGATGCACGTAGTCATCCGGATTGTCTGGCAGATCAAAGTTGATCACGAGAGCAATATTATCCACATCAATACCACGCGCGGCAATATCGGTCGCCACGAGCACGCGGAATTTCCCAGATTTGAACCCGGAAAGCGCGGCTTGACGTTGCGCGAGCGAGCGATTGGAGTGGATTTCAACAGCGGTATGACCCATGTCGCGCACGCTATTGGCAATTTTCTTGGCGCCGTGTTTGGTGCGAGAAAAAATCAGAACGGTGCCGCCATTATCGGACAGAATTTTTTCTAAAAGTTGAATCCGCACTTCTTTGGCGGCAATAAATATTTCTTGTTCTACTTTGGCGGCAGTCGTACCGGATGGAGCCACTTCGATACGCCACGGTGTACGCATGAAACGCGCGGCCATCTCGGCAATAGCGGGCGGCATGGTCGCCGAAAACATCAAAGTCTGGCGATCAGACGGCGCATACCCGAGAATTTGTCGGATCTGCGGCGCAAAACCAATATCAAACATGCGGTCGGCTTCGTCGAGCACGATAATTTTCACTCTTTCGAGAGTAAGATTTTTTTGTTTGAGATGATCAATCAGACGTCCCGGAGTAGAAACAATAATATGCGGATGACGTTTGATCATCTGAATTTGTTGGTGGGATGAAGCGCCGCCGATGAGCACCGCGGTACGCAAACCAAATTTTCGGCCAACACCTTGGAGCACCTCATCGACTTGCAAAGCAAGCTCGCGCGTCGGCAACATGATGAGTCCCTGGCCTTTATTTTGGCCGAGCAGTTGGATCATTGGGATACCAAAAGCGAGAGTTTTGCCAGTACCAGTCTGAGCAATACCCACAATATCTTTTCCTTCGAGCGCCGCCGGGATACATTGGTGCTGGATAGGAGTCGGAGTCGTAAATTGCCATTGGTTCAAGACCTCAAGCAATGACGGAGCGATGCCCAGTTCGTTAAAACTGGTCACCTTGGGAATATTTTGTGACATATGTATATTAGTGACCCGATTTCTACTGGGCCACAAATGACACAAAAGATTCGAGTCTATGACCGCTAAATACGGTCAATTAGTTAAGAATATGCTAGTATAGCACATTTTGGGGGTTTTGTCAAGGCCTGGAATACCCAAAAACTATTCTTCGCGCGCTACTTCCCCATTACCATCATCGTCCGACGGCCGCGCACGTTTGCGTAATGCGAGCAATAATAACAGTAATAATAGCCATAAACCAAACAACCCATAAACCCAACCACCAAACAAACTGCGCCACCACGGAATTTTGCCCACCCCCTCATCATTTTGGTTCAAATCATTAAAAATTTTCTCACCTAATACTTCGCCTTCCAAAGTGGTGGTGGTAAATTCATCAGCCAAACTACCATTACTAGATGAAACAAGATCGTCAGCCCCGTCCGTAGTCTTATCAACAGAAGCGCTGGCTTTGACCACAGGAGTCACGACCGGAGCAGGCGGGCGAATCGAACGATCGGGATCAAGTGGGTAATAATCTAGCTTATCACTTACACCATCACCGTCGGTATCGTATTTATACGGATCGGTGGGTTTGGGAGGTTTGTCGCCAAACCAATTTATATCAACTGTTTTTCCGACGCCGCCGATTTCGTCCCAATTGTAGAGACCGTCGTTGTCGATATCGGTGTCGGTCGCATCCGGCTTGCCATCATGATCAGTATCTGGTGGGGTAAAAATATTTGGGTTGGTCGGATTGGGATCAGTACCGTCTCGATCACCATCGCCGTCGGTATCAGGATTGGTAGGATTAGTACTATGCGCCACTTCTTGTCCATCCGGCAATCCATCGTGATCGGTGTCGGGATTATTTGGATCAGTACCATGAGCCGCTTCTTGATCGTCAGTGAGGCCATCATGATCACTATCCACTCGCACGGTAATCACACCGGTACTTTCACTCAAAATTTCACTGGCCACTGCGCTTTTGTGTCCGAGCGCGTCCACGCTTTGCGCCTCGGTGATCTTAGCCTTGAACTGATGGTCACCAGCCACCGCGCGCCATGTCGCCTGCATCACGTTGCTAGTACCGCCACCAGACAAAGTAAATGATTGTACCGCGCCAATATTTTGATTGGTCAGTAAATCTAAAAATTGCACTTTGCCTTCCAACCCGTCGTCACTACCATTCACCAACACCGCGAACAATGTAGTAGTATCACCGGCAATGGGATTGGTTTTCGAAATCCAAATATTACTATTCACAAAACCGATCGGCGAGGCATCCACAGGAACGCCGGCCAATAACAGACAACCAACCACCAAAATAACGGTGAAAAATTTACGCATAAATTAATATAACCAAAAACAAATTAACAAACTAATCAAACCCGCGGTTTGAAAAATAACATGTGGGTGTTGTTTGCGTACTTCAATCACAATATTTAGCAGGAGCGCAAACACAAAAAACATGATGGCAAAAAAATAAAACTTTTGTGATACATCAAAAATAGAAGTGATCGGCGAAAGAGTGCTCTTGGCTAAAAAATATTTTTGTAATGGAGAAAATTTGGCTTGGCCTGACAATTCTCCCGCCGGAGATATTTGGGACATTTGGGCGCTTAACATTCCCCCACTGGACGGCGCGCCAAAATGTTGAGCAACAAACACGGTTGGGCGATCATCACGCATACCATCAGCCATGCCAATACCAATATCCTGGAAATCTTTATCGAGCAAATTTGCTCGGTGAGTGGGACTTGCCTGCCAAGCGCGCATTATCTCTTCGGCGCCAGCAAATCCCACCGCCAAATTTTCACCAGCCGCACTATAATCATACCCCGCGAGAGACAACCAGTCGCGCAGATTATTTTGGATGCCTTCATGGCTAAAATACCCGGTACGCGCCATATCCCCAGCCTTATCCGCCGACGACACTATGAGCCTGTCGGAAGTATGTAAAGTCGATACCCCATTGGCCTGTCGAAATTCATTGGTCAAAATCATCAATTTATTTTCTTCGGATGCGAGCACGTCTGGCAAAACAAAAACTTTGTTCGGCAATAGCAAAGCGCATCCGACCACAATTATTTTAGCAACTGAAAATACTCCACCATAAAACCACGCGCGTTTGGTGTGTAAAATATGCGGATGATAATCATTCTCACGATGAGGAATGAAATATTTCTTGAGAGTACGACGCATGGTTATTATGTAATAATTGACTAGCAAGCGCCTGGCAACTCTACGCCATTTACATTGCAAGTCTGTCCGCCACCGTTGCCGGTACTGCCGGAAACGGTTGGTTGCGCTTGCTTGGGAATCCACTTATCCAAATTCGGCGACACCTGAATTTGCTGGAATTGTTGTGGGCCTTTTTCCCACGGCATATCCGCTTCAACACCGGTCAATTCGGACACTTTTTGATCGAATTCCTGGCCCAAATTTTCCACCTCATTTAGAGCCTCAATGACTACATCAACATCTAATGGTTTAGCTTTAAACAACACTTTCACTTCCGCGCCTTTAGCTTTGGCCTGCGCCAGCAAATCTTCCAAATCAGCAACATCAATCTTTTTCTTTTTTAACGCCTTTATCTGTTGCGCCGCCTGATTGGTTTGACGCGTAAAATCTGTTTGGAACTGACCAAAATTGCCCATAGTCATAATTATTCGCTGACTCTCCATCACATCGTCCATTTGTCCAAAAAAATCATTCTGCGCCAAATCAAACGCGTCTTCGGCATTCTCTTGTATTTTACTTTTCGCCGCGTCGCGGGTTTCCTTGAGTTTGGCTATCGCAGACTCAAATTGAGTATAAATTGAAGAGACATCAATATCCTTCTTGGCCAAACGAGCGGTGGTGGTTTTGGCGCGCTTTAATTCAGTATTCAAGCTTCTCATCTGACGATCCATTTCTTTCAAGGTTTGCGGCCACCGAGCAAGCATTTCCATCTGGCCGCGATTCTCATCCAAATTTTGCACTAATTCAAAAATATCTTCGGCATTGGCCATATTTCCGGCTTTGATCTCCACAATCACCGCTTTCACCTTTGCTAAATTGTCGGTTATTTCCATTGGTACCGCCATTTTTTGTTTGGCTAATTTTGCCACCTGTTTTTCAAACGTCTTTATACTGCTTTCGATTCGTTTCATTTCTCGCAAAATATTGTCCATTTGTTCCAAATTGCGACGTTCTTCTTCTAAATCACGCATCTTGCTATACAAATCATCCATACTTAAATCTTGCGCCTCTTCGACTGAGGTGATGGATTGAAATTTGGTAATCAACGCGCGTAATTCCTCAATTTTAGTTTTGATATCGGCCGATACCACCACTCCTTTTTTCTCAAACTTGGTGATCAACGTCTCAAATTGCTTGAGTTGGCGTGTGACGTCGCTCGCGCCGCGCTTCAAATCTTTTAGCATTTGCTGATTGTTTGGGCCAGGCTGATTTGGTTGGCCGGATTGCATTGGCTGTGGTTGAAAATTCATTGGCGGATTATTTGCTGGCGGCTGAACCGCATCAGAAGAAACCGGCTGTTCCGGTGCCGGTTTGTCGATCGGCTGTTCGATTTGGATTGGCTGTAGTACCGGCTCATCTGGAACAACCGAAGGTGGCGCTGGCTGTAATTCCCCCGCTTCTTGCGCCCGCACCGACGATTTGAGCGACTGAATCGCATCTTTCAAAATCTGCGGTATTTCTATATAAAACGCTTGGGCTGGCGCCATTATTACAAAAGCGCATACGGTCGCGATTAAACCACCAAAATAATATTTCTTGGACATAAATTAAAATTTAAATACATCAGAAAATCTGCCAATCACCGGCAGTGGTTCTTGTTTGCCGTTCACCGCGTTCACAATACCAACGATCAACAACGCCAACATACCTAAACTCAAAATCCAGCTGATGGAAAACCAGAAATAAAATGGGATAATCCAACCAACGACATTTATCAACACTCCCAGTAAAAACAAAACCAATCCTTGCTTGGTGTGAAATTTTACGAACGCGTCTTTTTTGGTGTCGCCGGTGAGCAACGGCACAAAAAATAAAATGTACGCTATTACCGCCATCGCGGTATTCTTCCCTCCACCTACTATTGGGGCATCTGATGCCATATAGATTAGATTAATTAATAAAAAAATTAAAATCGCACTTCCAATTTCCCCATCATAGAATTTTGAATGGCAAACTCCAGATGTAAAGTCAAACCGATTTTTGAAACCCACAGATCGCCGCCTTCGGAACCAGTAATTTTATACCCTAATCCTTCCAAATTTTTTTGGATCACTTCCACATCCGCGCGCGTGACCGGACGCGGAAAAACATAGGCGAGCCACATGCTGGCCATACTATCTTTCATCTTTACCTGACTATTATACACCTGATTGAGTATTGGCAATAGTTCTGCGTGAATAACCTGGTTCTTTTCACCCACCACCGCCACTTCTTTGGCATTTTCATAATTTATCACCGCCCATGTTTTCGCCGTCGACGGGACTACTGTTTGCCCGGACGCTGTCGGACTAGAACCATCAGAAGAAGTCAACAACGAATAAATCGGCGTCACGTTAGATTTTTTATATTTACAAATATCCCGCGCCGCACTTTTAGCATTATTCACTTTTTCTTTAACTTTTTTATTGATTTTTAATGTTAAATTTTCCGACCCCATCACTTTCATATCTTGCATCACCAGATAACTGCTTTGGTCTTCCAAAGTCGCGCCCGTATGAGTGGTGACCGCCGCGCAACCACCAACATCGCCGTTCACATCCACCTTGATTAAAGCCGCCTCCGTATAAGGCTCCGACGTCCCCATTACATAATGCATCTTGGTTGTCTGCATACTGCCCGCGACCACCACACCCTTGTCGACTGTCGGCCATAGTCCATATCCTTCCACACTGCGCTCCACGCTGTATTGCTTTACCCACAACGGATTCAGGTCAGCGTCGGTTTTGATAAGTCCAATGTTCACCGCCGAGGCAGCCGCCAAAACTCCCAGGGCATCATGCGCCACATCTTTCATTATGACAAAATTGCCATCAGCAGTGCGCACTACATGAAAATCATTAGCACTACCCCCAGATACCAAATTGACAGTCAGCTTTTTTGCCCACTGATAATTGCCATTCGCACCAACTTTCACCGCCACCAATGGACGCAAAGAAACATCCTTATCGGAAATATTAATCGCTCCGCCCGAGGACATACCTTGAGTAAGTATTAAATTATCATAACCAAAGGCAACAAAACCACCGTCAGGCGCCGCCTGAATCACCCGAAAATCACCGCCGGCTTCGCGGATAATGGTTTTCCCAACAGTCATCACACCGCCGGCATAACTGGTTGGGGAATTCATCTCGGTTGGTATCATTTCCATACTCTTTGCCCACACTATATTCAAATCACTGTCCAATTTTATCATGGTCGGCAAAGGATGTGGGACCACTTCCGGACCCACAATATTTTCCGCTGGTTTTGGCAGGATCACGGCGATATTCGCTAAAACAATAAAACCACCATCTACCAATCGTTCCGCGCCAGTGGCGTTCCATTCCATTTTTTTGGAAAATTGCACCTTGCCATTTTTATCTATTTTAATAAAAACGCTGTATTCCGGTATACCATCAGTTATTTCACTGCTATAACCAGTCTTCAAAAAACGAGCCAAAAGCATCACCTCACCATTGGGCAAGGCCCAAATTTGCCGTGGACGATCAATATTGTGATCGCCAAGCATTAACGACCAGAGTTGCGCGCCATTTTTATTTAATTTTGTGAGCAAAACATCGCCATAAATTTCTTTTAAATTTTCATCAACGAAATCTATCACATCGCTGGCGGTAACAAAACTGCCGTCGCTGGTCTCTACCGCCAGCCGCCCCAAATGCCTATTGCTAAGATAGCCAAGCGCGCCACTTTGGCTGCTAAAATCCCTACTCCACACCTTACCGCCCTTGGCATCGGTTTTCACAATATAAGGATAGGGCGCCGCCATGCCCCCGCCCGCAATAGTATCGCCGGTCACCAAATAACCGCCATCTTTGGTAGGAAAAAGACCATAACCATGGGTCGTGTCGCGCAGATGGTAAGTTTTGATAAAAGAAGTATTAGACAACGCGCCCGCGCTAACACCGGCCACCATATCCCCCGACTCTTCGCCTCTGGCCGGACTTTGACGATAAAAAAAATAGATTAACCCAAAACAACCGGTCAATAAAATTATTACTCCAAGGATGATCAATTTGTATTTATTGTGGAAACGTGTTTTTTTCATTAAAATTTTGGATGCACGGTAAAAGTTTTGGTCGTTCTTTGGAAACAACTATTTATAAACGAAACCGAAATATCGTATTCCGAATTTTTGACATTATATACATGGGTCGTAGTAAAATGATTATTACCATCTACGGCTGGATGGGTATCCACCTGTCCCCACGCCACAATAATTGGATCAAAATAGCGCGGACCGGTACAACCGGATTTGGTGCCATAATAATTAAACGTGCCTTCAATCGTATAGGTTCTTAATCCGTCATCGGATACACTGGCGGTAAAACTGGGATATTTGTCGCCGGTATCCACTACTGGAGCTGGAACAAAAACAGCTGGCGTCGAGGTTGTTGGTAGTGAAATCACCGCGGGCGTTTGAATTACCGGCACTACATAATCTGAAAGATTATTAGTCGGCGCGATAATAATCGTATTTGTTGGAATATTAGGCGTCAATACATTTTCATCAAGCGTCACTTGGGGCAAAGCGCACACCGGCGTTGCTTCTGTTTTCGTACCGGCCGGACATGGCCATTCCTGATCCAATTCCACGGCCTGAAGCGCGATCCGCAAAGCATTACACTCTGTGCTATTATGTTCATACAATTCCTCGCAAGCCAAAGGCAAATTGCGATTGAGATCGCTAAATTGCGCGTTGGTCGGCAAATACTGGGTCAAAGTTAAATAGAATATTTGAGTCACTTTGTCCAATCCGATCGCCGGAATGGTACAACCGTTAAAATCCCCACCCTTGGAAAGCAAATAAGCCGCATAACTGATTACCGTGCTATTACGATGGACACCGCCATCATCCCAAACCGGATCGCAAGAAAAATAACCGTTGTATAATTTGCTGGGATTATGAGTATTCCAAGGTTCCATAATATTGCGAAAAGGCGCCTGTCCGGCCACACCCATTGACCACGACGGTTCCCAATTCAAAGCGTACTGCTGAACGGCCATGGCAAAAATGTCCGAATAGGCCTCATTAATTGTGCCGGGCTGTTGTTCATATGATAATTGTGGTTGTGGTCCTTGGTATTGCGTGACGGCATGCATGTATTCATGGGCAATAATAGGTGTGTTGGCGGTGGAAGAACAAAATACAAACTCAACACCATCCCAATAGGCGTTGGGGCAAGGAGCAAACTTATTAGTCGCCGGCAACACATAACGCGCGAATGCTTTTAATGTATCAGTGGCCACTTCCACACCATCACCCGCGCCTCCCCGATTATTCGGACCAAAAATATTGAAATTATCTCTAAAATAATTATAAGCGTCTAACAAATTATTAAAAATAATATTTACATCAGCGGCGTTGGCAACAGCGCCCGCTTCTATCCGGCCATTGGACAATCCAGCCGGCGCGCCAGTAATATAACAACCACCGCCCAACACGTCATTACAATCTTTAATTTCGCGATAAATTGCCCCTACTCTGCTCATACTATCCACCACCCTACCATTAATAGCATCAATAAATACGGTGCGTAAATTTCCATAATCGACATCGTCCACTTCCATCACCCAAACCAAAACATTTTTGTCTTTGGCGGTTGGTTTGTTAGTAATCGGATTATAGATAAATAAAATTGGCTTAGTGGTGGCCGGCGCGGTGATGGCCAACTTGTCTTTGGCATATTTCTTGACTAATTCAGTTGCCTTTTTGGCGGTGATCTTGGACTTGGTGGATAAAGTTAGATTTTGAGCGATTTTACCTTGCGCCGCGCTAACCGCCCCGTCACCTTTGATATGCAAAATCATTTCACCGCCATAGACCGGCACTTTATTATATTGTTGAACATATTTTAGATGAGTGACACCACTGGCACTTACCGTGCTTTTGATTAATTTGGTGGCTTGAGTATTTTTTAATCCAAAATACGAACTGTATTCTTTGAGAAACTGCGCGCCGATCTGCGCCTTGTTGGTATATTTCTTTTTCAAAACAATTGATTTGGCGCCCGGAATCAAAAACTGAATATTTTGATTTTTACTATCCAAAGAAAACTCCAGACCGACTTTGGTCAACGGCTTGAATTTCGCCGGAATTTTCTTGATTTCAATCGCGTCGGCGCTACTGGGAAATAACAAAAGCAGACTGGACACCACTAGTCCTAACATCATTTTTTTCATACAAAATAACTAATCAAACCGACCGGATGACCAGTCTTTATAATAGTATACCACCTTACTGGTGTAATGTAAAAATACGAACGAAATACACAAGATATTTTATTTATGATATAATACCTACATCATTTAATCATCTTCGTATGTTCAAAAAAATACTCATGGTGTTGGGAGTAATTATTTTACTGCCAATTATTTTGTTTCAAGTCGGTCGATTTTTACCAATCGGTGTTAGTGGAATGCTTTTTGACAAACTGACTAATTTATTTGAAAAAACACAAACAGTCGGATCTGTCACTGCCAATCGTAGCGCTGGCGCTCTAAAAATTACCGAGATCACATCGTCTACATGGAAATACCCCCAGACTGTAATAGGCCAAGCCTATCAGATTGAACGAACCAACAATGATAGCAAGCCGGTCCGTGTGGAATTTGCCTATGATCCCGATAAACTTGATCCCAAAATACCGGAAACTGTCCTACGCTTGTATAAATGGCACGGTGAAGCAAAAAATCCGTATTGGGCTCCGATCAAAAGCTCGGTAGATACCACCAGACACGTAGTGACAGCCGAACTCACCTCTTTTAGCGTCTTGGCCGTTCACGCGCCACTCATGTATTACTGGCCGGAAAGCGACGTGACTGCGCTCAATACCTACCTCGCCAGCTTGATCAAAAAAATCCCGGAGTATTCCTGCGGCATCAACATTGTGGTGGGCGAAGAATTGATTGAGTGGGTGGACGGCGAAATCGTGGAACATTACTTACGACCGGATGGCGAAGATGTGGAAACTCGTGATTGTCGCCGGCGAGAGGGCTCGGTGATTCCTACGATTTCCAATTGGCAATCGCATGAACGCGAAATGAAATGGGGGCCGAAACAATCCCGCAATACGCAATACACCATTGATGTCAGCATTATTTGGCAGACAGATGACCAAAAAAGCGCCGAAGTGGATGGCATCGTGCGTGATCAAAAAGGCAAACCGCTGGAAGGAATAACCGTGACAGCCAAAAAGATTGTCTACTGGCCCACTCAGGAAAAAGCAGTCACCAAAGAAGACGGATCGTACCATCTGGACCTGCATTCCGGCGAATACAAAGTGACCGCCGATCCGACTGTGGGAGGAAATGGCAAGCATAAAAATTGTATTGCCGGCGGATATACCGAAAAACTTTTTGCATTTGGCGAATTCAACAAAGATCCGGAGGGATATGTCCATGTACCTTGGCAAAAAGACATTACACTGCAATGTTCGGATTACTACATTGACGAAACCGTGACCCTGCCGATTGACGCCACCACCTATGGCATCCGCACACAAGGGACGGAGACACAACATATTACCGGACGATTGGTACAGCCGACGCCTGGGGGCTATGGTTGGGAGGGAATCTGGGAAGTGGATCAAGTAATGGAAACCAAAACCAGACAATCCGGCACAATGGTAATTATGGGTGGGACGATTCAAATGCCGCCGGCCAGCCATACCGCGCGTGACCATTTCAATTATCAATTTACTTTATTACGCGGAATGAGAGTCGGAAGCACCTTTGCTATTGTTGGTAGCCGCGCCGGAGATGGTTATCAATTAAACACCACCCTGGAAGGCGGTGCGGTGAAAGTGGTGGCCAATGGCGGCGAAGCTTCATGGAATATCGGAGGTGGAACTGGTAATACGTCGGCCGGCTATGTGAGTGTCGCGCAAACACACAAAATCATTTCGGTGAATGACGAGGATGGATTAGTGTTGGAATTACCGGCAATGCTATCATCACAGTTGCCAAAAGTTTCCGTGAAAAAAATTGCGAAATAAAATTATGAAGAAAAAAAAGATCCTCATCTTATTATTGGTGGCGATATTAGGTCTTTGTTTGTGGTTTTCCGCAAAAGGCATTTTGTGGTATCGAGCCACAGCTAGCGAACGCGCGCTTGAAAAAAAACAAGATCAAGCGCTTGAAAACCTCATTGATTCTCGCCGGGTAAAAAATTCCGAACTCGATCCCAAAGAAACGGGGCAAGAAAAAATGTCCGATCCTTTTGGCGAAGATGGGATCGCGCGAGTGCTATTTATCGGCCTGGACAAGCGTGTGGGGCAAGAGAGTGGCCATTGCGACGCGATTCAACTTATCACAATTGACCGAGGTACTGGGACTATCAATATAACTGCTGTCCCCCGCGGCACTTATTCGCCGTTACTTCCAGGAAAAGGCGTCACTTCGTCAGATTATTACGTCTCTAACGCCTGCGATTTGGGCGGACTAGACTACGGCATTAAACAAATTGAAAAAATACTTGGAGTCAAATCCGACTATTTGGTAGTGGTGGGTTTTTCTGAAACCTTGGGAATATTGCGAAATTTGGGTTTGCCAACCACCGAAACGCTCCAGTGGCTGAGGAATCGCCATGGGTATGCTATTGGCGAACCGCAACGCGCCCACAACCATTCCACTTTTATCAAACAAATGCTGATAAAATTCGCGCCAACGGAAAAATCTAGCATCAATACGGCATTGCAATATCTGGTGTATAAAATAGTCAAAACCGACCTATCATTCGCGCAAGCGCAAAAAATTATTGCAACAATTTCCGCAATGGACATAGCCAATCATCCCGAAAAAATTCAGCTATCTATGCGTCCGCTTTATGCGATTCAAGATATCCCCTACGATCCCCAACATATCGGCGAATATTTAGACCAAACACTGGGACCAATCAAACATCTGCTGAACAAAGATGACTATTCCGGAACGTCGGAGGAAACAATCCAAGCAAAATTATTAAGCATCATTGAAAAAAATAAAAATAATCCCGAATTTGTATCTTGGGCTTACCAAAACAATATTTGGTTGCAAATTGAGGATAATGAAAAACGCCTAGCCGTTCAATACGATTTATTGGTTTCATATTTAGCATTACTGCCTGACAAAAAAGAACGCGAATCGACTATCGCGGACTATCTGCTGGAAATGGAAAACCGAACCGAATCATTTTGGCAAGGCAAAGCCAGAGAATTATTGAAACGAGAAATTGATAACTAAAATTCATCTGGTTGGTTTCAGTAAATTGAATAAAAAAACAAAGGCTTTCGCCTCTGTTTTTTTGCAGGCCCGCTCGGATTCGAACCGAGAACCTCGGTTTTGGAGACCGATGTTTTACCATTGAAACTACAGGCCTAGATGGCCTTGCCCGATCAAAATATAAGCAAGCAAGGCTTTGATGATGATAATTCTACCTCAAACTGAAGATAAAATCAAGTTTTCGCAGATATGCCTATTCGCTCGGTGCGACGGCTTTATCCACTTCCACCACATCAGAAGCGACCGGATTTTGCCAAAATATCGCGAGTAGTGCGAGCAACCAATACACTGCGCTGTGCAAAATCGGCACATTAACATTTAAAAATACAGAAATCAACCTGAGAACGAGCGGCAATGTCACTATGAGCAGGCCCATATGAAAAATTTGACTATAATTCCAATTGCGTTTGGCCACCCGAGCAATAATCCAAATCCACAACGACATAAACGCTATATACACCATCTCCCCCAGCACAGTCGTCACAAAAATGAATACGAATAAAATTGCGGTAAATCCATATCCCCAACCGCCACGCAACTTGTCAAACCACCCAAGCAACATCGAACGATCCCACTTGCCGCTTGGAAAATTTTTGAAATTTTGAATTTCAGTCTTGGAGCCCTCCCCGCCACGGAGCACAAAACCATCTTTTGTCACCAAAATTACATTGTCGGTATCGCTTTTGGCAAAACTGCTAGCATCAAGCGTGCTCGTAGTCACCGTGTCCACCACCATTACTGTTCGTTCATTTTTGTCGCCAACCACTTCGCGTATAAATGGCTGGTCTAATTTGTCCACCACCAATTTTCCATCCTTTATCTCCACCGAAAAATCCGGAATGTTTTTATTCAAGTAGTCCTGTCCTTTTTGCACGATCTTGGGCATCGCCCAGAGTGCCGGCAACACCGTCAGAAACGCAAAAAACAAACACAGGAACAACAGATATTGCCAATTTTTCCCGACTTCATTCTTTTGTGCCGCGATCCATTTATAATCGTACAAACTATGATAAAATTTTCTAATAAATTCCATATAGGATTTAAAAGATTAAAAAAGTTAGCCCAATGACGAGCTAACCTTAATATTATTTGGTTTCTTTATGTTTGATGTGTTTGCGGCAATGGCGGCAATACTTGTTCATCTCCAAACGATTTTTGAGTGTCTTTTTGTTCTTGGTGCTGAAATAATTGGTGCGCTTACACTCGGTGCACTCCAATTTTATCATATTATCTTGCGACATATTTTTTTAATTAAATTTTTTTAACGCGTGGGCAGGGAAGGATTCGAACCTTCGAAGGCGGAGCCAACAGATTTCACTAATCCAAAAGTTTCCTAATGGCGTGGACTATATCTTTACCCCGCAGGGTATCCTGGTATCTAGTCTCTACGGCGCTCCCCGACTAAGTCAGGGTTCCCACGGTATTGGCATGACCCGATTGGTTTTAGCTTTCACCGTTATCCCAGGAAGTTTATCTTGGGGTTTCCCCCAAGAGCTGCATTTTCTACAGTCTGTCCCCTTTGACCGCTCGGGAACCTGCCCATTTTTACAACGTACTGATCATGCTATAGCAGAGTGACAATATCTTTTCCAAAAGTTTTTTATCACTATACCGCACATGCAATACACCATGAGGTATCACTCTTGCACCTCTGTTGAAAGTCGACCGTATATATGGTTTTGTGAATTGATTGCGTTCAACTTTCAACTGAGATGACCAATAGTCTATCAAATCGCTCGCATCCTGATCCGAAAAGCAATAAAGATATAATCTTAGTCTTTTTTCATCAACACGACAAATTTTTCTTAAAAATTTTACAAATAATTTAATCACCTCAACATCTGAATTTGCCAAATCTACTGTCACGCCGGTTTTTGCACCTTCGCCATAATAAAGCATAATTCCTGCAATCAGTAATTCGCGTTCACTGACTGACAAGTTTTCTTTAAAATGAAATGACAGCGCTTTCTTCTCAAACAAGATTTTATTTTGCTCCTGCAGTGTTTTGCGTGGTACTTTTTGGCGTCTCAATGAGCCGTATACTTGCTTCAAAGAAATCTTCAATCTTGCGGCAACTGCTTTTCCAGTCATACCATGACTGTATAATTCTTTTACCAAGTATTCTTCGTCGTCAGTAATTTTTTTATTGGGCATAAGTAGTTGATATATATCTATTACATTATACCTAATATTTCATCAATTGTAAAATAACTACACACAAAACAACCAACTCTTAACTCCAGAGCCGTCTCAGGGATTCGAACCCTGGACCTACGGTTTACAAAACCGTTGCTCTACCAACTGAGCTAAGACGGCATATTTCAAATAACTCCGAGCCGTTGCGCGGATTTGAACCGCGGACCACCTCCTTACCATGGAGGTGCTCTACCAACTGAGCTACAACGGCATTGTATTTGCTTTACATTCTATCGATCCGATCACGAAAAATTTCCAATTTTTGATTTTCCGGATTTACCAAACGTAATTGATTCCAAACATCTCTGGCAACTGCTTTGTTGCCACATATTATAGCATTTTCCAAGAATAAGTCAAGATACTTGGGATTCTTCGGCTCGAGCTCCACCGCTTGTGACACCGCATCGAGCGCCACCATCGGCTGACCCACCTTAATGAGCATCTCCGCCAAGTGAAAAAACCGCGGTGAGAGCGAATCGTTCACCAAAATCGCTTTTTGATAATTTTCGATCGCTTCTTCGATATCTCCCTGGCTTTCGGCGATTTCCGCCAATTTCACCATTACACTGTCATCGTCAGGCTCCAATTGTAACACAAACTGATAGGTTTGTCTAGCCTCTTCGAGAGAGCCTTTTTTGAAATAAACTTCAGCCAATCCACGATAAGCCACCACTGACTTTTGATCATATTTTATGGCCATAATATACAACTCCTCGGCTCGATTCAAATTATTGATCACCAGATTTTGCTCGGCTTCGATGAGCAGACTGCCCACCTTTACGATAGTTTCCTCTTTGGGTGGCGCATTTTGGACTGACACTGTTTTTTTAGTACTCTGTTCGAACTTCCACAGTCGATCCACCTTGCCAACGTAAATCCGAAAATTCAATTGAACAATGCCAAGTAATCTTCGGATCGGCGAAAAGATTTTTGCCCAACGCGCTTTGACGAGTTTGCTGTGCTCGTCAATCCGTTTGGCGATCATCTCTTTTTTCTTGATAAATTGTTTTTCTTCCGGCAGAGTGTCCAGTCGCAAATTCGCCAACTGTGGTAATTTACGCACAACAATCACGATAATAATCGCGAGACAAACTAAAATAATTGAACCGAAAATAATATTCAACATATTTATAATTCTTGCGCGGCGGAAATAATTTCTAGCCATTCATCCAACTTGGTCGAAGCGGCACCTACCAACACTCCATCGATAGCTGGCTGACTCAAATAACCGACCACATTATTCGGGCGTACACTACCACCATACAACACTACCGGATCGGAATTTTTGATTAAATTTTTACATATTTTAATAATCAATTCATGCATCCGCATCGCCTCATCTGGATCACAAGCCACTCCCGCGCCAATCGCCCAGACTGGTTCATAAGCCACAATCAACTCTTTGTCTTTTGGCCAATTCAAACCATCGAACGCGGCACGCAATTGCACCTCCACCACTTCTTCGGTTTTTCCAGTATTACGCTGTTGTTCGGTCTCTCCCACACAAAGCACAGGGGTCAAACCACTCGCGAGCGCCGCTTTCATTTTTTCGCGCACATCATGATCGGTCTCGCCGAATTGATGCCGACGTTCACTGTGTCCGATGAGTGTATATTCGCAACCAACCGCTCGATACATCGCCGCCGACACTTCGCCGGTATACCCCCCCTTATCCACCCAATAAACATTTTGCGCGCCCACACCAATACCCACATCGCGAAGCACTTGCCCCACCGGATATAGACTGAGAGCGCTCGGAAAAATCGCCATTTGGATTTTATCACCAAATTTTTTGGCACCACGAGCAAGTGCGTTGGCCAAAATATTACTCTCGTCATAATCCAAATACATTTTCCAATTGGCAAACAGATAAATTTTTCCATTATGAGTAAACATATTAAAACATTTTTAAAATCTGATCTTTTTGTATCGGACCAATCGCCGCCGCGCGTACTTGTCGCCAATCAAAAATTTGTTTGGCCAGTCGGCGAATGTCTATCGCTTTTACTTGAGATATTTTTGCGCGTATCACATCGAAACTTTCCATTTTTTTATCAAACCAAAATTGTTTGGCAAACCAATCAGCCTGAAAACTGGAATCTTCGAGAGCAAGAGTCAACCGTCCGAGCATGTTAGTCTTCGCTTCTTCGAGCTCATTTTCGGTCACGAGTACCGCCGCCATCTTTTCTACTTCGACGCGAATCACTTTGATCGCTTCCGGCAGACGTTTCGGATCCAAACCGGCCGAAATTTGCACTACCCCAACATCGCGATAAGTCGATCCGCCAGCGCGCACCATATACGCGAGCCCACGCCTCTCCCGCACCTCCACAAATAGGCGCGAAGTCATACCGCCGCCCAAAATATGCAGAAGCAATGATAATGAATAAGAATCTCGGTGGTCGTGCGGCAACCCCGGAAAACCCAAAATCACCTGAGCCTGATCGACTTTGCGTGTCTCTATCAACACCCGCTTATTGCGCGTGGGAATATTTTTCGGCCAAACAAATTTATCAAAATTATTTTTGGCGAATGTCTTGCCTGGTGTCTTTTTCACCAAACCGGCCGTGCCAAAATATTTTTCCAAAACTTGATGATCGGTTTTGTCAACTTTGCCGGCCGCCACCACTACCATATTTTCCGGTCGATACGCGCTCTTGTAATAATTCCACAAATCCTCTCGGCTCAACCCACGCACGGTCGCGGCCGTACCGCCAATATCCCTACCGAGTGGTGTGTCGCCAAAAGTAATTCGATCGAATAATTGTTCCACGGCCATAATCGGATTGTCCTCATACATACGCAACTCCTCCACGATCACGCCTTTTTCCCGCTCAATTTCCGTAGCGTCAAATTTCGAATCAAACAGCATATCCGAAAGCAAATCGCAAGCCACCGTAAATTTCGCGCTATCGATTTTGACAAAATAGCCGGTAAAATCTTTAAAAGTAAAAGCGTTGTAAGCCGCGCCGTAAATTTCCACAGTACGCGCAATATCTTGCGCTCCCGGACGACGGTTGGTGCCTTTGAACATCAAATGCTCGACAAAATGCGAAACGCCCGAAAGATGCGCCGTCTCATAGCGCGACCCCACCGGAAACAAAACCAAAACCGTAGTCGCCTCGGTACCTGTCACAGGCACGGTGATTAGTGTCGCTTTATTTTTTAATTTCGAGAGGTGAAACATAATTTTTCCTTTACTGACTTTGCGACCGCAATTAGTAAATAAACTTTTCTTTCAAATAATTTTTGAGATCAACAATGGCAATGCGTTCTTGCGCCATCGTATCACGATCGCGTACGGTCACTTTTTTATCTTCGAGACAGTCAAAGTCCATCGTCACGCAATACGGCGTGCCAATTTCATCCTGACGGCGATAACGTTTGCCGATACTTTGCGTCTCGTCATACTCCACGGAAAATTCTTTACGCAAATCATCGGCTAACTTTTTCGCCGGATCGGACAACTCCGCTTTTTTGGAAAGCGGGAGTACGGCGACTTGGATCGGCGCAATATATTTCGGAAATTTCATTACCACGCGCGCCTCGGTCTCGCCGGCTTCGGCGGTCGGCGCTTCCTCTTCGCGATAGGCTTCGAGCAAGCACACAAGGAGCATGCGATCAATACCAAACGTTGGCTCTACCACGTGCGGCAAAAATTTTTCATTAGTCTCAGGATCGGTATAATGCAAATCTTGGCCGGATACAGTCTCGTGGCGCATCAAATCAAAATCAGTGCGATAAGCGATACCATGCAATTCTTTCACCCCGAACGGATATTTGTATTCAATATCCACGGTGCGTTTGGAATAATGAGCGCGCTCACCATCCGGAATTTCATGCCATACCAGATTATCCATATTCACCTGCATAATATCCTGCCACCAATGTTTGATTTCAACCAACCACATCTCAAATACATTCTCCCAATCTTTCGGATTAATAAAATATTCAAATTCGCCGATTTCAAATTCACGCGTGCGAAAAATAAAATTTCCCGGAGTGATTTCATTACGGAAACATTTACCAATCTGAGCAATACCAAACGGCAACCGACGGCGTGTCACATTCAAAATATTTTTGAAATTTACAAACATACCGCCGGCGGTTTCAGGTCGTAAATAGGCGGTATTTAAATTATCTTCGGTAATACCCAAAAACGTTTTGAACATCAAATTAAAGGCTTTGGCATCGGTCAAATCGCCTCCGCAATCCGGACATTTCACTTCACCAACAGTCTTCACTGACTCCTTGTCATAACCGGGTTTGGCCGCAATCGCTTCGAGCAAATGATCAGCGCGGAAACGATGATGGCATTTTTTACATTCAGTGAGTTCATCAGAAAAATTTTGCAGATGCCCGCTCGCCTCCCACACTTTCGGATTCATAATAATAGCGCTGTCGAGTGGCACCATATCGCTACGTTCTTGCACAAAAAATTTCCACCAGGCTTTTTTGATATTTTGTTTGAGCAAATGTCCGAGCGGTCCGTAGTCCCAAGTATTGGCCAGACCACCATAAATTTCCGATCCCGGAAATACAAACCCGCGCCGCTTACAAAGTGAAATAATTTTCTCCATTAAATCATTATCGTTGGCCATATAATTACACGGTATTAATTTCTTGCTCCTTTTGTTCTCCAATTTCTTTTATTTTTTCATTATAATCTTTCACCATTTTATCCACATCATCAAGTAATTTGAATTTTTCATCTTCGCCAATATTACTATCTTTTTCTTCGGCCATCACCAGCTCACGCACTTCTTCACGCACTTTACGAATACTGATGCGCGCGGCTTCCAATTTGGTATGCAATACTTTGGTGAGTTCGGTGCGACGCTCGCTCGTAAGCTCAGGTAGTGCTAGACGAATAATACGCCCGTCATTTTGCGGATTGATGCCGAGACCACTATCACGAATCCCCTTCTCAACATTGGCCAAAATACTTTTATCCCACGGCTCCAGAATAATTGTTTTGGCATCTTGTATCATGATCGATGCGACCGCTTTAAGCCCTTGATGAGTACCATACGCCTCTACCATAATACTTTCCACCATCGCTGAATTGGCCCGACCGGTACGCAATCCCGCAATGTCGGTTTTCAGGTATTCAATTACTTTGTCAAAATCCCCCTTAAAATCACTAATAAACATATCAAGATATACAAAATTATTTTTCTAAAATCGTAAAACCCATGAATAACGTGCTGTTATTTTTTGGATGTACCCACATGATGATCGGGATGGTATTGGTAGGCAATTTTTTGGTCACCCAGTTGACGCCACCATCGCTGGTTTTGTAAAAAGTGGAACGTACATGTTTGTTGTTTTCTCCCAAAATAGTGCCCGTATAATACATTTCTCTCTGATTGCTCGGATTCATGCCAAAACCATAGATATTCACACTGCCTGGCGGAGTGAGTAATTTGAGTTCGTTCCAAGTGGCGCCGGCGTCATCCGAACGCAAAATACCATATTTAGAAATCCAAAACAAACTATTATTTTGCGCTGGATTCAAAACCAAACGATAAAAATTTTTTGCATCACTGTAATTATTCAACCCACCACTTAAATCAGTCCAACTCACACCGCTATCGTCCGAACGCCACAACCCTTGACGATACGCAGCCGCATACAAACGTTTAGGTTGATTGGGATCAGCAATCAGATCTTTGAGCTCAAAACCAAAACGTTTTTCCGTACGCCAACTGCGCCCAGCATCATTGGATATTAAAATTTCTCCATTGGCCTCGGCCCCATAAATAGTCGCATTGTTACCATAGTCCACCGCGAGCGCTATCAATTTTTGGGTCGGCCTCTCTTCGGTGTAAACCAACTGCCAACTACGCGTGCAGTCAACTGTTTTGTAAATATGCTGACCATCACTCACATAAATTGTACATTTGTCTTTGGTATCCACCGCGAGCGCATACACAAACATGCCACCCAACTCACCGACTGTTTGCCAACTATCGCCATTGTTATAAGTATAATAAAGTCCCTGCCCACGCGTGGCTAAATAATACGCATTGATATCGTTGGGGTCAGCGTGGACATCATATACTTTTATCCCAGCCAAACTGACGATACCCTTACTGGTCGGATAAGTATTGATCTCTTTCCAGGTTTCACCTTTATCACTCGAACGAAACATGCCCATCGGACCCTGGGCAGTGCTTCCAAAATTTATACAACCGGCTCCGGTAAAAAGCATGACAGCACCCAGAGCGGCTAGCCAATAAATTTTGCGCATATAAAAATAAATTAAAATTTTAAAATAGTTTCTTCAATTAATAATCTGGGGTTGATATTTTCGCCCATCAATTTCTGCGCGATCTTGAAGCGATCGATGATTTCCACAATTTGCGCGGTGGAAAAATTATTAGCCGCTTCCCCGGCTTGATTTTTCAAAAGGAAATTACGCCATTGCATCTGCCAAATATCCAATACGGATTTCCAACGATCGCGTTTTTGCATGGGATCGTCATCTTTTTTTCCAAACAAATCTTCGAGCGCCGCGAGTTTGGCATGAAACGGCGCGTTGACGAGATTGCGTAAGCGCTGAGTCTCGATGTAGTATTCATTACGTTTGTCCGCATCCAAAAACATTTCTACCGCCCTACCCGGACGTCCCCAAGAAATTTTCGCGATATCATCGGCAATCTCTTGATCTGCCCCCATTGTCATGAGCCCGGCGGCAATTTGCGCGTCCGGCACCAGTCCCAAATAAAAAGTCTGACAACGGGAACGAATGGTCGGCAAAAGTAATTGATCGTCGATGGTAAGTAGGAAAATCGCCGCTTTTTTGGGCGGTTCTTCCAAAATTTTCAAAAGAGCATTGGCGGCTTCGTCATTGATCAGCTCGGCTTCGTCGATGATTACAATTTGTCCACCACCCAACCACGAACTGTTTTGCAGACGTTCGCGAATGGACCTGGATTGTTTCACGGAAATCTCTTTTTTCAATTTGCCAGTCTTTTCGTCGGTTTCACGCTCGAGATAATAGTAGTCTGGATTGGTAGCCAGACGCTCTTCGGGGGTGTTGAGGATTTGCGATGCCAGAAAATTCACCAATTTGCGTTTACCCACCTGATTGGAGCCCACCAAACAATAGGCATGGCCCAAAGTGCCATTTTTTATAGCAGTAGCAAAAAACTGGACGATTTTGTCATGGCCAATAAGCATATAGATTATAGTATCAGGTTTTGGCGGTTTTGACAACCGGCATTTGAGATTGACGCCGACCACTCTTGTTTTTATCAAAGGACAGGCCGGACGCGAATATTGACACTTTTGACTGTTGGATATATAGTATATTTATATGATCAATAGCATCCAAATTTTATCCACCCGTCGTCGCGTCTCCACCCTATTTTTGAGGCGGTTTGGTGCTATACAATAATCCGAAAAACTTTTGGATGGTAGCAAACGGCCTCAAAAAGGACGTTTTTTGATACCGTAGCCAATTAAACCCGCTCTTTTTATTTAAAAGGAAGGTGCCAAGATGCCGAAAATCATCAAGCTCTTTAGCCCCGACGCAACTTACCTCCACCAATTGACAGAGGTGGAAAAACTGGCATGGAATTCTCCCGGCGAGCTGATCGCGGCGTCGAGCAATAAAATTGTCAGACGTATCCACTCCTATGCGAAAGGCGTCACTCTCGCCATACTCGAGGATGGACGCGCCGGCCAGAAACGCGAAGCCGTCGGGTCTCAATACAGCTTTCGGTTCGACTGGGACGGCGACGCCGCCAATCTGAAATCATGGGACGAACATACCCACGAAGGCGACACCGCTAGCGCGCACCAACCCCGAGGCAATACCGGATTTCTGGTGGGCGTGGGCGTAGTGCCGAAATTTCGCGGAGAACGAGTCGGGCACAATCTGACGCGTCTGAACGGTACTTTCAAAACGTCGGAACTATTGATCGCACGCACCCTCGATACGCTGTTCGATGATGGCGCGAATTGCGTCATCGCCAACGCGCGCATTCCGATGTATCACACCAAACCCGACCTCGACGTGGACACTTATTGCCATCTGCTCGGTGCCGACGGTCGGCCCTACGATCCGGTCTTGCGTTTCCACCTGCGCATGGGCGCCGTAATTCTCAAACCGGTGACCTACGCGATGCAGGATGCCGAATCCATAAACGCCGGTTGTTGGGTATTGTATCGGCAACGGTTTGTAGGGTAAGGTGACTGGGAGGCGGCGAACCACAGTGTTCGCCCCTCCCCTTTCTTTATCCAAAAATCTATGAAAAACATTACTATTAAAAAAATTGACGCCAATATTTTTCTCATCCGTGAAGTCTTTTTCCAGGAACACGCCAATATTTTTTTGTTCAAAAATAAAGATGCCGGATTATTATTCGACTGCGGGCTGGGTTTTGAAAATTTGAAAAATATATTAAACGAGTTGGGGATCAAACATCTCACGGTTTGCGCGACCCATACTCATTTCGATCATAGTGGCGGCTTAAAGCATTTTTCTCCGGACGAAATCATCCTGACGCCGAAACAATACGGCAATATCAAAAATAAAAAACTTTGGGGGTTGGAATATCTGAACCCCAATGATTTTGCTACTGCGTTAATTTCTCATGAAAAAGCGGTAAAATTTTGCGCGCAATTTGATCAAAAAATAGTACGGCCGAATATCATCCGCGGACGATTATTGCAATTTGGTAAATATTCTTTCAAGATCGTTCCCGCGCCCGGCCATACCGACGATTCGATTTTATTTTGGGAAATGAACAAGCGAATCTTGATCAGTGGCGACGCGCTCTATTCCGGCAAACCTTATCTGGACATGATCAACTCCGATCCAAAACAATGTTTGCATACCTTACGCAATATAGATAAAATGAATTTCAAATTATTATTACCCGGCCACAATAGCATCTTAAACAAAACCACCGCGAGCGCGGTGATTAACAAATGGGAACGAAAAATCAACGACTGGCTTACTGTCGAATAATGTCGTATGTTTGCGCGGCAGTTTTGGCCCAGGAGAATTGTTCAGCTCGGCGAAGACCAAAGACAATCATGCGTTGATGTAATTCCGGATCATACAAAATTTTGGTGACAGCATCAGCGATCTCGTTTGATTGGAGTGGATCAATGTACATCGCCGCGTTGCCACCCACTTCCGGGAGGGCAGTATTGTTTGCGGCCACCACCGGCACACCGCAGGCCATTGCCTCGAGCACGGGAATGCCGAAACCCTCATAGAGCGACGGAAAAACAAACGCAGTCGCGCCAGCGAGCAGTCTGGGCAAATCGTCATTGGAAACATACCCAGGCAAAATGATATCCGATTTATACGGACTGGCGTCAATCGCTTGTTTAACTTTTTCATAGCCGACACCGGGCCCGCCGGCAAGCACCAATTTCAAACTGGAAAAATTTCTTTTCAAAATATTAAACGCCCCCACGATACGCGCGGTGTTTTTCTTTTCTTCCAGACGGCTGATGGAAATAATATACGGACTACCATCTGTTATTCCAGAGAGACCGCCACCTGTCATTCCGAGCCGTGCCGAGGAATCCCTTAAAGTCATTTTATATTTTTCTTTGTCATACGCGAGCGGCACAATCATACACTTCTCCCCCACCGCCTCGCCGTAATATTTTTTCAGTTCACGCAAATTAAAATCCGCGGTGAGAATAATTTTTTTGGCTTTTTTTATAATAAGACGATTCATCCATTGCAAATACCAACGACTGGCCCACCAGTAAGATTTGGCGTCGGCCATAAAGGCGCTGTCGTGAATGGTGGCGACGGTATTTTTCGGCACATACCACGGAATCAATTGTCCGGGCGCAAAAAATACGTCCGGCGGATTTTTCCACAATTCGTAGGCCAGCCGGGTTTGGCTCCAAAGTTTTTTCAGCGGCCAATTCAATATCTTCACTTCCCAATTTGATGGTAAAATTTCCAGACCGTCGCGCAAAGCGGAATTGGAATACAAAATCACCCGTGTGTCCGCCGGAATTATTTTTTTGAGTTCTTGGATAATATGAAAACAATACCACTCCACGCCGGTGCGATGCGATTTGTTCGCATGGGTGGCTTCGATGGCGATGAGCATAATTTTACATTGCATTTAACTAGCTCAGTATTATAAAAAACTTTAAGCGATTCCTCCACTACGGTCGGAATGACAGTCTATTTAGTCGCCATTATACTCCTCTTATACGAATCCAAATTTTCGAGCGCCACTCCCACCCCTTTGGCTACACACAATCCGGATTCCTCGGCCACATAGGTGGGCACGCCGGTAGTTTGGGCGATGAGTTCGTCGAGATTGCGCAACTGCGCGCTTCCGCCGGTGACAATAATACCTTTATCCATCACATCGGCCGAAAGCTCGGGCGGAGTATCGTGCAAAACATTTTTTACCGCTTCCATGAGCAATTCCAATTCGTGTTGTAGAGATTCCGTCACGTCATCAGAATTTACCGAAATTATTCGGGGCAGTCCGGTCACCATATCGCGGCCGGTAATTTCTACCGATAGCGGCTTGTCCATGAACAACGCCGACCCTACTTTGATTTTTATTTCTTCCGCGCTGTGTTCGCCCAGAGCGACATTGTATTTGTGACGCACGTATTCCACGACCGCCTTATCAAATTGCCCACCACCAATACGCACCGAACCCCAAGCCACAATACCGCCAAGAGAAATCACCGCGATCTCAGCTTTGCCACCACCGACATCCACCACCATATGGCCCGAAGCCGCGCCGATCGGAATATCCGCGCCAATAGCCGCCACAATCGGTTGTTTGATAATATAAGCCGCGCGCGCGCCCGCTGCAATGGTCGCATCGATCACCGCGCGTCGCTCAGTCGAAGTAATTCCCGCCGGCACCGCAATCATCACTTCCGGACGAAACAGGCGCATACCGCCGAGAGCTTTATTCACAAAATATCGAATCATCGCTTCCGTAATCCGATAATTAGCAATCACACCTTCCTTTACCGGTCGCTCGGCCACAATACTATCCGGCGTACGTCCGATCATGTCTTTCGCTTCGAGTCCCACCGCGAGCACCTTGCCGTCTGCTTTGGAAATCGCCACCACACTCGGCTCGTTGAGCAGTATTCCCTTTTTCGGCACATACACGCGCACATTACTTGATCCCAGATCAATCCCGATTTTTTTGATAAACATACTATTTCAGTTTTATTTCAAATTCGTTATCCATCGTCAAATCCATTTTTTTATCATAATGAGTATCGCCGTGTTTGTCCGCACCCTCACCCGGCCAAGCCGCTGTCACTTCCCTACCAAAATCCTGATTCAATGTCAGATTGGTGGCCACGGTACCGAGTTGTTTCTGTACCAATAAAGAATAGTCGCCATTTTTGATTTGGTCAACTACACTGGGTGGTAAATAATATTCAAAAGTCAACTCACCAATTTTGCCCGGCTCGATGGCAATAAACGCCCCAAACCATTGTCGGCCATTTTCGACACCCTGATCCACCGTGCCTGGCACAGTACTGCGATCGGTCTTCATCGCGCCGACGGCTTTGATGAGTTTGCTACCCGCCGGCACATACACGCGCGCATAAGTCCGATAACGTGTCGTCCGCCAATCAAAACTACCTTCGTGCTCATAATGCATTTTGGCGGTAGCAATAAATTGTCCCGAAGTAGCCGGACGAATATTATATGACAAATCTCGTTTCAAAATCCAATCAGTCTTGAGCGCCCCTAAATTCGCATCCACCCAAAGCAAATAATCGCCGGCGCTCGGACGCATCTCGCCCGACCATTTAGCATCGGCAAACGCCGTCTGCAAACTCGGATCAGTGGCATACATCATGATTTGTTTTTGCGTGACCATTTTCTGCCACAAATCATAATATTTTGACCAATGCAAAATAAAATCTATTTTTACTTTATCCAAAACCACTTTGGCCAAATCCCCTAAAATATCCTTGCGTTCGCGCCTGGGCAAACCCTGCTCGCCATAGCCATATTCCACCTGATACTGCACCTGTTCCAAGAAATTTTTATCGTTCAATTCCAGAGTGCCAACCTTTACCGGGCCGGTGAATTTGAGCAACTCAGCAATAATTGTCGGCGTGAAACCGATCACGCCGGAAATTTTGTCCGCCTCAATGCCTCCCTCTTTTTTATACAAATCCAATGAATGTTCAGATGACAATTTGAAATCCGGCGACCAATTACTATCGCGCAAATACCATTTTTTTACCGACAAATAATCTTTGAGCGGCTGGGGCGGCTCAGGCAAAATAGCGTCGTTGGAACTGTAATCCAAAAATTCCGTACCATCGGTTTTTAGAATTTCCGGCATACCCTTATCAATTTTTATTACTCCATAACTACCAATAAATCCCCCGCCCGGACGTAATTCAGTATTATTCAAAAATAACAATAGATAATATTTCGGTTCGGTAAAACCCAAAATTTCTTGGATCAAATTTACCTGCAGGCCGCCTTTTTCCTGCGCCAAATTTTTGCTCACATCCGTCACCACGGCTTTTTGTAAAGCGCCGGAACGATAAGCAGTATATGTCCAAACACTCGTGATAGCAACCACCGCCAACACCAGCAGTAAAATTATTTTTTTCATATTTGAAATGAGTGAGAAATTAATTAAATTTATTTAATTAATTTTGAGCGAATGAGAATATATAGCGAAGCTATATATTCGAAATGAATGAGTGAAGTGATAATGTTAATTTCTTTTTTTAGCCGAAACATTAAATCCTAAATATTTGCCAAACATCAAATGAGTGACGGCGTCGATACAGGGCAGAGCCGAAAACAGCACCAGCGAAACCGGCAGAAGCACCCATTGCGCTATCATATATAAATATTTATGTGGCGAATGACCATCGGGACGACGAGGCAAAATAAGCATACTCATCACGGCCGAAATAAAAAGTCCGAGCATGGACAGAGTCATCAAATTTTCCAACACGTACGGCGTGTTGAAATAAAGCGCGCTTTGACGAACGGTATCAGGCGCGATCCAAAGTGGCAAACGACCGAGCAAAGTAATGAGGATCGCCACCACCGCCCAGCTCCATTTCCCTTCCCACTCATGAAATAATTTCAAAAATTTATCCTGCCATTTTATTTCCTTATGTTTGCGATATTCCCAAAGCAAAAACGGAATATGCTCCGTACCCCACGCCCACCGGCGTTGTTGAAAATACAAATTTTTCAAACTCAACAACCAACTATCGTCACGCACAGTATCCATTGATACCGGTATATATAATGGTGTCACCTCGTAATCACCGCCATAACGCAACCAACATTGATAAAAAATCCGCGAATCTTCGCTAACAATATTTTTGGCATGAAAACCACAATCAACTAACGCCTGAAAACTCATACTGTGCGAAGAAAAGGTCACCAAATTGTCCAAACGCGCGAGCGAAAACAACATCCAAAAACTGGTACCAAATGCCATAATGCGCAAAATACTCGGCGACTCCCACAAGTTATTGTTGTACAAAGTCAACGGCTGAAACGAACTGTGGGTAGGCCGCGGATGACTGCAATACATATAACTCAAATGCGCGAAATATTCACGATGCACTACAGTATCCACATCAAACACCGAAACAATAATATCCGCGTAATTCCAACCGTGTTCGTCCGCGTATTTTTGAAACATACGTTCGGCGCTGTGAATATTTGAGCCCTTACCCGGAATTTCATCGGGCAAATCCGTGGCATGAGTATTGAAAATCAAGTCGGCAAATTTACCGTTAAATTCGGCGGCGACCTGTTTTTGCACCCCCGACCAATGTTCTTGTTTGCGCGCTTCACCGGTGACGACGATATGCATGCGCTGTGCCGGATAAGACGAATCCAAAATACCTTTCAAAGTCGAGGCCACTACTTCAAACGACTCATTATAAATCGGCAAAAAAATCACATGCTTTCTTTTTTCGAAACACTCCGGAAATTCTTTTTTAGTCATGGCCAACCAGTCAGTGTGCACTGAACGTCGAAAGCGCGTCCATGATAAAATCAAATAAAATGAAAAATACACTACCCGCAAAACCCAATAAACATCAAACACCAAAATCGCATAAATCATCCACACCGGCTCAAATACCGAAAGCACCACACAGCCGATCAGTGTGGCCCAAATACTCAAACCGGGTAAAATTTCGTACAATCGATAACGATGGTAGTCGGACAACATATTATTCTTGTGGAATTTGTTTGCCACTGATATGCGCCTCGCCGCTATACTTGGCGCTGACATAGATGCCTACCGGCTGAGCGCTGATTTTCGCCGGCCAATTTTCGTCCGGATCGCTCGCCACTACCGGTATCGACAAAGCATACGCCAAAGTATTAGCAAATGTGACAGCCAAACGCGTGGCGGTAAACCGTCCTTTGCCGATCACGACGGCCAATCCGGCAATATCACTCATTTTCAGTTTGGCTTTTTTCAAACACTCCGATAACAACTCCGGTAAACTTTGGTGTTCAAACGGAAATTGATATTGAACACTTTTATTGTTCACAGACAACACAAACAATATTTCTTCCTCATTTGAATTATCCAGCAGTAAATACATAGTATTATCCAATCTGATAATTATCCACCACCATGACATGCTTGGACTCGAGTACGTGATACAAAAATTTATCGCCAATTTCACGCCTTTCAACAAATTCTTTTTTGTCCATCACTGTATAGCGAATGCTGGTACTACTATTGGCCTCATATTCTTTTATTATCTTTTCCAGGGTCCCAGTTTTAATATTCCCAACCAAAAGCATGTCCGTGCCGGAATCATCTATGTTGGTAAAAACACCCGTCAACAATAGCAAATCTATCTGCCCACTTTTTTCTTTGATACGATGAACCAATTCCTGCTCCTCTAAAATTTGAGACTTAACCAACAACGCTTTTAACTCATGGTACATGAGACAGGCTTGGTTGAGTTTATAATATTTTGAGCGTTCTGTGCCCGTACCCTCGCTGGCATTTTTGGCTTCCACCTGTACTATAATCCCGATCGTCTCCAAATTAGCCAGCTCACGCCGCACAGCATTCATTTGGACATTAACCAGTCGAGCTAACTCGCGCACATAAAGGATTCGCTCTGGATGACGAAATAAAATCTGTAATAATTTGACGCGAGTCTTTGAACCAAAAAGGTGTTCAAGCATAATTTTATCAAATATGGTAATAATTGATGATAGTTGATTTTACCAATAACCCTTTGCGCTTTTATACTAAATATAGTATAATATGGTAAATGTAAAAAGTCAAAAATTGACGAAACCTACAAACGTCTTTTGTTAGTTTATGGATCAAATTTTGCGTCTCAACGAATTTTTTGTTGAGGGGAAAGATCGACAAAAATCACACGTACTCCTCCACATTACCGAACCATCCACCCCCGAAGAAAAAGCCAAGGGATATTTTTTTGCTGTTTGTGAAATAAATAATACCAACACCAACACTATCGTCAAATTACAAGAAATCATCGACGAGATTGAAAACAACTATTACAACATCGCCGAAACCGATGGTCAAAACGCCCTCGAGCCCGTCCTGCAAAAAATAAACCAAAGTGGTTTTGCACTGACCACACCTGACACACAGATTAGTTGCGCAGTGGGGGTGATACGTCAAAATGATATTGTTTTTTCTGTTTGCGGGAACCCGCTAATGATTCTATTTTATAAAAATAAAAACGGAGCATACCAAAAAATGGACTTGGTTGAACAAAACCAACCGGAACCCACCGCCGAAAACCAGCTCCAATTATTTCCTCAAATCATTCAGGGGCACATCGGTGCCAATGATTTTTTCTTCGTGGGCAGTACTCATGTTGTCAACTATTTCAACCTTGATCGTTTGGAAAAAATTATTACCACCCGTCCAGCACGCCAAAGCGTCGAGCATATCGAGCGGGTGTTGTCAGAATTAAAAAACGGTTGGTCATTTGGCGGATTGATTATCAACACTCAGCCGGCACTGGAGCGAACGCACGGAGAACATCGCCAATCACCCAGCATCAAAGGCGGCTCCACCAAATCTCTTCATACGTTTTTTGACACCGAAAAAAACACTGCCAATATTCTGTCCCCATCTATATTGCCGCGCCTCAACGACAAGGCCAGAACACCATCACCCGGACAACCTGCAAACCAAGAAACCATCGAAGAAACCAACACTCGCTATCCTCAAGCAGTAATTAATTCTACTCATGTACACCAACACAAAAACGGCACTCGACACAAACAGTCTTTGACAGACTACAAAACCTTGTCCATCAGTGTATTCAATACTCTTCAATGGTCATTGACCAAATTTGGCCGATTCTTATTATGGTTGATTACCGTGATTGGCACAATTTTGGTAGCAATAGCGCATGCCCTAGGAGTATTGTTTTTCTTAATTACTAATTACCAAAATCGTCGTGCTCTTATTTTTGATAATTTACGTCGTCAATGGACAGCCTACCAATTGCACATCAAACGATTACCTCTCATTACTAAAATCTTATTGATTTTGTCTATTTTGGTAGTAGTCGCCTTTGTTGTTAGCGTTAGTTATATTAACTATCATCGTAGCCGAGAAATAGCCACCCTACTATTTCGTGACAATTTAACTATTATCAAAAACAAAAAAGATGCCGCCGAGAGCGCCCTCATTTACAACAACGAAGCAGGAGCTATCGTCGAATTGCAAGGCGCGCAAACGGTATATGGTGAGATATGCGTCAACGACACCAACGAGCACCCCGAATGTGATACAGTCAAGACACAACTAGATGCTCTGGCCGTGCGTTTGCGCAAAGAAGTAGTAATGCCATCAAAAATACTATTAGATATTGAGGCGCTAGATGCCAATCAACACGGTGGCCAAATCACCAAAGTCGGAAATAAAATCATCATATTCAGCAGTAGCTCGAGCGCTCTTGTAATTTACGACACTGTTTCCAAAGAAAATAAAATTATACCCACGTCGATTGGCGCTACCGGTTTTTCCAGCGCCGCCGCCCCCAAAGAAAATGACTACGGATTGTTGTTGTACAACAAAGACAAACTGGCAAAATTCGACCCCAAAGACAATTCAGTCAGCGCTATCGATATGTCGCAAATCAATGCCGACGTGAATATTGCCGCTATGCTCATATACAATCGCCGCTTGTACACTCTCGACCCCGGCCACAATCAAATTTATAAATACGATGCCATCAAAACCGGTTTTGGCCGCGGGAACGAATGGGTGAAAACCAGCGAGATGGATCTGTCGGGCGCTATCAGTATGACAATTGATGGCGATGTGTTTGTTTTGAAACAGACTGGCGAGATACTCAAATTCAACGCCGGTAATGTCCAGCCATTTACCGCGCAAGGAGTTGAGCCACCGCTCGTGAGCGCTGATCGCATTTGGACTTATACCGATTTACAATATTTATACGTATTGGACGGCGCCAACAAGCGCCTGGTGATTTTATTCAAAGACGGACGTGTCAAACAACAAATCACCGCCAAAGAATGGGTCCGCCCGACCAGCATGATAGTTGATGAGCCCAACAACACCGCCTACATCTTCGACAACAACAAACTCTACCAAGCGGCGTTGAAATAATTTTCAACAAGTAAAACAAAAAACCGGATACAATTTCTTTTGTATCCGGTTTTTTTAATTTTGGAGCGAAACTTATTTCACCACCACTTTACCACCAGCCTCTTCGATCTTCTTTTTGATCTCTTCGGCTTCCTCTTTCTTGACGCCTTCTTTCACCATTTTCGGAGCGCCATCAACGAGGGCTTTGGCATCAGCGAGACCAAGACCGGTGATTTCTTTCACCGCTTTGATCACATTGATTTTATTGGCGCCGGATTCGGTGAGCTCAACATTGAATTCGGTTTTCTCTTCCACAGCGGCGCCAGCGGCGACCGGAGCGGCCATCATCATAGCCGGAGCGGCGGCAGAAACACCAAATTTATCTTCGAGGATTTTCACGAGTTCAGAAAGATCCAAGACAGACATTTTTTCGATTTGTTCTACGAGGGCCTTGAATTTTTCCGGCACCTCCACGATCTTTTTTTCTTCGGACATATTTTTATTGGTTAATTAATTTAGGCTTTCGCCTCTTTAATATTATTTAGTACGCCAACTAAGTTGCGTAAATTACCAGCAAGCACATTGACGAATCCGGAAACCGGAGCGTTGAGTGTACCCACGAGCTGGCCAAGCAACTGTTGTTTACTCGGGAGAGCGGAGAGGTGTTTCACAGCGGCGGCGGTAATGAATTTGTGTTCGAGCACGCCACCATAAATTACTACCTGCTCATGAGTCTTGGCAAAAGTCGCCAAGATTTTGGCCGGAGCAACTTCGTCGGTCTTGCCTACGGCTGTCGCGATGCCACCTACCCAAGATTTGGGATCGATGTCTCCGAGACCGGCTTCGTCACAAGCGCGTTTCACCAAGGTTTTCTTGGCGGCGGTGATTGTGACACCTTCAGCGCGGCATTGTTTGCGCAAATCTTCCATGGCGGCTACTGTGAGCCCTTGAAAGTTGGCAAATACGACACCCATACCGGCTTTGAGATCACCTGCAAGCGTGCCGACCGTACTGACTTTCTGTTGTTTTGATTTTGGCATATTTAACAAAAAAATCTGTGATTTCCACAGACCTATAGCACAAAACGACCTTGCATAAATGCTTTGTACCTCGGCAGGAGATTAAGCCCGTATTTGCGGACGCCTGCTGTCTATGGTTGGCCCCATTTAGTGGGGTTGATGACATATTACTATATTGAGCAAAAGATGTCAAGTGGGTAATTTTTCGTTAAAAAATGAGCGACCTTATCCAAGGGTCGCTCTTGTTGTTATTCTGCCAGGGCGATAATAACCGCCCCGACTGTCATAATGATACCACCAATGATTCTTGAAGCAAAAGATTTCTTCTCTCCAAGAATGGAATAGGACAATATGATGGTCATGGGGATCATGACCCGTTTCATCGTTCCTACGTAAGCGACTAGGGATATCTGGAACGCCAGTCCGACAAGAATGGTGCCGATAGCGAACGGAACGCCTAAGGCCACCATGCGCCACAGTGCCTCGGCACACTTGAATCGACGGTGCTCCTTGAGCGCCACAACTAGCACGAAATTTCCTAGTGCAGCAATGGCGAACACAATGCCAAAACCGAAACCGACATCGGCGCGCCGGGCGGCCAGACCATCAAACGGCACCGAAAGAGCGGACAACCCCGCCGCCACAAACGCCCAACGCACTCCGGCGCTCTTTCTCAATATCAGAAACGGCGCCAGATAGACAACGGCCTTTTCTCGCCACGAGCTTCCACCACAACCGGTCTTGCGTTGCTGGATGAGATCCTGAATATTCAAAATGTATGTGCCAACAACCAACACCCAGATACCTAACCAACCCAAGTTGGTAGGGTATTCTCCGATAAAGATCATCGCGGTCAGAATAACCACCGCTGGAGTAGTGCTGTCTATGGGAGTGACCAAAGACACCTCTTCGAGCGCTCGCGCTCGAGTCCTGGCGAACATTATTCCTATGTTCAAAAATCCGGTCGCCGATACCGGGAAAAGCCAGTCGGGTGACAATTGTGGCCCACCGGTAGCGAATGAGTAAATAAAAAGAGCTAATGACGCGCCCCCCATGGAAAGGGCTGTTGTCAACGCAGAACGATCCTCCCAATCTCCGCGTTGAAAATATCGGCTTAAGACATTATAAATAGCCAATGCGAGCGCACCAGCCAGAACCAATGTTATAGCTGTATTGCTCATGCTTACTTCCCTCCATCAAACATCAAATAATTTTTATCACCAGCCCTATGCCAGCGAACGGATTATCTTATCATTTTTGACGAATAATGTCAAGACCTCCCTCCGCTAAAATGGCCAATTTTAGCCAAAACCCTTGTGGATAACTCCGATTTCAGCCGCCCCCTATTGACAAAACCTCCATTTTGTGCTATACTAATTTGTTCTTTGGTTCTTTTTCCAATTTTGGGTAGCCATTTTGGCAAGCCCTTTTAACAGGAGGTTTCCATGCGCTTTTCAATCGTTGCAATTTTGTTCACCACCTTGGCCATGTCCGCCTGCGCCACCCACCAGTCGGCGGTCAACACCCCCGCTAACAACATGCCCACCGCGTCCGCC
>Ga0208373_1001180_pt1 | contig 36603 bp, 29 predicted proteins | sample RifOxyC2_FD_184036 | JGI IMG/M metagenome (GOLD analysis project Ga0208373, IMG submission 184036) | Soil microbial communities from Rifle, Colorado - Rifle Oxygen_injection C2 (SPAdes) | ecosystem: Environmental > Terrestrial > Deep subsurface > Rock core/Sediment | place: Rifle, Colorado...
GATCTTGGCAGGATTATGGCAGACCCCACTCAGATTCATCAGGTGGTGATGAATCTCTGCACCAACGCCTCTCATGCCATGCGGGAGACAGGGGGGGTACTCAAGGTAGATGTTGCCCAAGTGCATCTGCCGGATAAGTTGGTCCTGAGTACCTTTGTCCTTGAGCCCGGCAACTATCTTAAAATCACGGTGTGCGACACCGGGCAGGGCATTGCCCCTGCCATCCTTGACAAAATTTTTGATCCGTTTTTCACCACTAAGAGCCGGGGCGAGGGTACCGGCCTGGGGTTGTCAGTAGTCCATGGCATTGTCACCAGCCATGGCGGCGGCATCGAGGTGAAGGGCGCCCCGGAGCAGGGAACGTGCTTCAGTCTTTATTTTCCCGTGTTGGAAGGCGTTTCGGAAACCATGGCGGTTGTATTGGCCGATGTCCCGCCAACCGGCAAGGAACGGATTCTGTTGGTTGATGACGAGGAAGTTCTCATCGAAATGGGGGAAAGAATTCTTATCTATCTTGGCTACAAGGTAACCAGCATGACCAGCAGTATCGAGGCGCTGGAGCTGTTTCGGGCTCAGCCGGAGAATTTTGATCTGGTCATCACCGATTATACCATGCCCAATATGACCGGCGGTGAACTGGCTAAACAAATTCTTGCCATCCGGCCAGGGATGCCGATTGTTCTCTGCACCGGGTTCAGCGAGGTGTTCAACGAGGAGAAGGCCATGGCTTTGGGGGTTCAGGGCTATGTGATGAAACCCCTTTCCATCCATGAACTTGCCGAGGTTTGCCGCCGAGTGCTTGATAAGCCAAGGAAATAAGTGCCTAGTACCTTGTAACTTTTTAATCGACATCAAATTAATTCCCTCCCCCCTTGCGGGGGAGGGTTAGGGAGGGGGGGAATTGCCATTATATCAGCAGGTTGTAGCTACCCCCACCCCCAGCCCCTCCCGCAAGGGGAGGGGAGTTTTTCAGAAATATTAAGAGTTACAAGGTGCTAGATCAGCTCACGGTCGAAACGACAGATTGGTGAGGCGGCCGCTGGACGGATCCATGTAACGGATCTCGCCGCTGATTGCCCCGGCAGCTGCGGGGTGCGCCAGGCGCAGACTCAAGACATGTCTGCCTGGACGGATCTGGGTCAGCAGCCATTTTCCCTCGCCTTTGCCCGCATCGTACTGGTGGAAGGCAGGCGTTGCCGCCTCGATCACCGTGCCTGCCGGCAGTTTTTGGATCACGATCAGGGTGCTGGGGGCTGGACTGGCAACGGTAATCTGCAGCTGAATATCCTGACCGGCTCCGTTCAGGTAACGGCCACTGACTAAAGCCTCGCCCGCGTACAGCAAGGGCATTGGCGGCAACAGAAATATGAGCAGCGTCAGAAGCAGCAGGCTTTGCGTCCTGGGGTGAATTATTTTAGCCGTCATATTCTGTTTCTCCTCCTTTGTAATCATCGTAGCAAGTCATATTCTTGTGTTTTCGGATTCCAGCGGTAGCCTTTGGCTGTCCAGATATCTTCGATCAGTTTATTGCCGAAAGTCAGACCTTCAATCCCTCCGTAGGTTTCGTACACGGAAAGCAGTTCTTCGTCGTCAATCCGGCCATCGCTGTTGCTGTCCGCCCAATGGAAAGGGCTGGCCTGCAAGGAAGTAGCTCCAGATATCGTGATGCTGGGGTCATCGTCCGAGCGGACCGTAACGCGGCCGGTGAATTGATGGACGGTTTCCAGCTTCACTTGGGGTTTGAGTCTGGCCAGATAGCTGTACACGGCATGCTCTTTGCTGAGTTTGTCAATCCACTTGAGTACCGGGGGACCGCTTTCCTGAAAGACAAACCGCGGTTTGCCCTGGCCCGGGATGCTGTCTTGGGGCAGGGTTTCCTTGAGAATCAAGGAAAACGGCAGGGAGGAGTTGGTTGTCACTTCAACGATTACCGGAAAGGGTATGCCAGGGGTTGCATGGGCCGGCAGAATCCGGACTGCTATTATCTGGCTTTCTTCCTCGGTTGCGGTATGCCACCAAAGCAGGGCAAGCCCGGTAAGGGCGAGCAGTAGAAAGGCGGCGCCCAGGACGACAATGTTTTGCGAAGCAAAGCGGGGTTTGGGCAGGGGCAGGGGCGTTGCCGGTTCGGCTGCGGCGGTATCTGGCGGAGGCGCCGGTTCCTCGGCGGGAGGCACGGGCTGGCTGTGCTCAATGATATCAGCCAGCTCGGACTCCAGAGCCTCGGCCAGTCTGATGGCGTTATCTTTTTTAATATTGGGATAACGGCGGTTTTCCCAGCGGGAAATCGTATCGGTGGTTACCCCGACCACCGTGGCGACATAGAGTTGGGTCAACCCTTTATCTTCCCTGATCCGGCGAATCCTGGCACCGTCTATGTTGACCATGGGGATGCCGCCTGCCAGGGGCTTTTCTGAGTCCATTTCAGGTATCCTGCGGGTTGAATTTCTGGTATCGTAACGGTCCAACTGTCGACCCAACCGGGGTAGTTATTCAGGTATGATGAATCAACGCTGATTGCAACAAGTAATAAAGCCGACGGCCCAGGAAAAGCAACCTGTTTATTGCAGGGAGAGGGGCCGGATCAATTATAAGCCGTAATGCCTTGGCTGTCAGTACTTTCATTTTGTCTGCAAAAGGAGAGGAACCCTTGAACCAAGATAAAGCAAAACACTTTTTGCCGGCCTCTATGGCGGAGATGACGGCAAGGGGTTGGAAATATGTCGATGTGGTGCTGGTTACCGGGGATGCCTATGTGGATCATCCCTCCTTCGGCGTGGCCCTGATCGGCCGCCTGCTTGAGGCCAATGGCTACCGGGTGGCCGTACTCTCCCAGCCCCGCCATAATGCTCCCGATGATTTCCGCCGGTTCGGCGAGCCGCGCCTTTTTTTTGGCATCACCGCAGGCAATCTGGACTCCATTGTGGCCAATTACAGTGGCAATGCCAAGGTTCGGGACCGGGACGACTATTCGCCCGGCGGCAACCCCTATTTCGGTGAGCAGGCGGAAAAAAAGCTGCGGCGGCGGCCGGACCGGGCCACCATCCTTTACAGCAATCTGGCGCACGCGGCCTACCCGGCGGTGCCGGTGGTTCTGGGCGGGCTGGAAGCTTCCCTGCGCCGGTTTGTGCATTATGACTACCAGCAGCAGCGGCTGCGGGGCTCGGTACTTACCGATGCCAAGGCCGAGCTGTTGATCTACGGCATGGGCGAGCGGGCGGTGCTGGAGGTGGCGGCCCGTCTTGCCAAGGGGTGGGATCTGGCCGGGATTCCCGGCACCTGCGAACGGCTGAGTGAAAAGGAGATGGAGGGGCGTGGTTTTTCCGCGCAGGTGCTTCTGCCTTCCTGGGCGGAAATACAGGCTGAACTTCCCCTGTTTCTTGAGGCCGAACTGAGCATGGACCGTCTGGCCAGAGCTTATGACCCCACGCCCCTGTTACAGTATCAGCAGGCAGCCTGGGTGGTGCAGCACCAGCCCGCCGTTCCGCTCAATACGGCAGAGCTGGACGCCCTGTACAGCCTGTCTTTTACCCGCAGGTCCCATCCAGCATGCGGCGATGTCCCGGCTTGCCGGATGATCCAGAATTCGATCACCATTGTCCGGGGGTGCTGCGGCAATTGCTCTTTCTGCGCCATCTCGCGGCACCAGGGGCCAAAGATCGTCAGCCGGGGCCGTGAGTCCATAGTGCAGGAGGTGCAGCGGCTCGCCGGGCAGAAGGATTTTTCCGGCACCATCAGCGATCTGGGCGGCCCGACCGCCAACCTGTACGGCACGGGCTGCAATAGTCCGCACCCCTGCGCACGGCACGATTGCCTCTATCCCATGGTGTGCAAATTTTTCAAGATCGACGAACAGGCCATGCTCGGTCTGCTGGAGGCGGTGGCGGATTGCGCCGGGGTCAAGCATCTGTTTGTCTCCTCCGGACTGCGAATGGAGCTGCTTCTCAAAACCCCGCGTCTATTGCGGAAGCTCTTGCTTCAACATACTCCGGGGGCAATGAAGATCGCACCGGAACACACGGAGGACAAGGTGCTGGGGCTCATGCACAAGCCGGGCGTGGCGGTGCTGGAGGAGTTTCTCACCCTCTGCCGGGAGATCGGCAAAAAAGCGGAGAAGATTGTGCACTTTACCCCCTATCTGATTGCCTCGCATCCGGGCTGCGCCCTTAGCGACATGGAGAAGATGGCGGCGCGTCTCACTGCCCTCGGTCTTGCGGTCCGGCAGTTTCAGGATTTCACCCCCACGCCGGGGACAATCTCCACGGCCATGTATGTCACGGAATTGGATCGCGAAAAAAGGGCGCGGCTTTTCGTGGCCAAAAAAGACAGCGAGCGTCGAGCCCAGCGTCAGGCCATGGATCTTACGGGTTCCGGCCCGGAAACGCCAACGCGCAGGGGCAGGGCGCCAAGCGCGGTCCAAGGGCAAAAAGAAGCCGGTCGAGCCCGGTTAGAGAAGCCGAAAGAGCAGCGGCAGGGTAACAAAGGAAAAAACAATGCCAAGGCCAATCAGGGCAGCGGTAAGCCTCGGCGATAGTCCGGCCATGATGGCCAGGGCGCCTGCGGAAACCATGGGCGGCATCCCGGCCTCGAAGACGGACACCCGGGCTGCGAGGCTATCAAGGCCAAGGAGCCGGCAGAAAACAAGGGCGATCAACGGGGCAACGGCCAGTTTGACAATGAGTCCTGCGCCCAAGGGCCGGATGACTTCCGGGCTGAGTCGCAGGCTAAGCTGAAAACCAACCGCGACCATGACCAGCGGAACAAGGGTCGCAGCCAGGGCATTGAGCAAGCTCAGCAGTGGTGCGGGAAAGGCCAGGGATCGGCAGGCAAAGGCCAGAATCAGCGCGATGAATGGAGGGAAGCTGATAATCCTGGTGAGTACCGATTTTGTGGTTGGTTTGCCCCCGCTGCCATACAGGGCAACCACGACGGCCCCATAGGTGGCCAAGGCCAGGAACGAACCAAGCTGGTCGTAAAGCACAGCGTAGGGAACGCCGGCCTCCCCGAAAAAAGCCTGCACCATGGGGATGCCGAAAAATGAAGTGTTTCCCAGGGGAATCAGGAGCAGCAGCGCGCCGGTGGTCTCTTTTTCCCAGCACAGGAGTTTGCCTGAAATAATGATTATCAGGGCGGAAATCGTGAGCATAGCCCATGGCATGACGATAGGCGTCAGGATATCATAGGAAAAATGCAATTGGGGGACCTTGAGCAGAACCAGTGCCGGGAGGGAAAGGGTCATGGCGAACATGTTGAGCACCTGTGCGGTGCCCTTGGGGAAATGGGGCAGGCGGCGCAAGCACATGCCCATGAGGAGAAAGGAGATGGTGAGGACGAAGTTTTCCATTTTTTCCGGCAAAGATATGTGTGCATCGTTGATGTGCGCCGTGCGGACCTCCCTGACTGCCATCCCCCCGGAAAAGTTGAAAGGGGGGCTGGCGGAGATCCCGCTAGTCGAGCTGCCTGCCCCCCCCTTATTTGGATTCAGCCTTTTCCGCAGCGGCGGGGAGGTAGATATCAAAGGTGGTTCCCTTGCCTGGTTCCGATTCCACCGTAATCGCGCCGCCGTGCTTTCTGATGATCGAATCGCACAGGGTAAGCCCGAGCCCCATGCCCTTCTGGGCACCAAGTTGCTTGGTGGAAAAATAGGGGTCAAAGATGCGGGGCAGGTTCTCTTTGCTGATTCCGCAGCCATAGTCCTGGATCGAAATCTTCACATAGCAGCCCGGAGGAAGTGTAGGGTGCTTTGCATGATTCTCCGGTAGGGATTCATTGGCTGCTTTTATGAGGAGTGTGCCGCCTGATTGCAAGGGCATGGCCTCTAGGGCATTCAGCGCCATATGTTTTATGACGTTGCGGAATTGAGAAGGATCGACGGTGATGGGCCAGAGGTTCTCGGCCAAGTCGAATTCAGCCGTCAGCCCCGAACCTGCCAAGGTGGACAGGGCCTCTTCCTTGAGAGGGTTTGCCGGGTGGATATCTATCGGTTGCAGGTTGCCGCCGGGGGAGAAAGAAATAAGCTGGCCGGTAAGCTTGGTGGCCAGGCCGAACACCTGTTCAGCTCGTTCCAGAAAGGGGTAGGCCTTGCTTGATTCCTCTGTATTCATTTTGGCAAGCTGAAGATTGCCAAGAAGCCCTTGAAAGAGATTGTTGAAATCATGGGCGATGCCGCCGGCCAGAATACCAAGGGCCTCCAGATTTCTGTTTTTCGCGACCTCTGCCTCCAGGCTTTTGTGCTCGGTGATGTCCCGGTTCGAGATGCGATGTCCCAGATCGTATGCGATGTTTAATTCTGAATTCGAGTTCGTTTGCGAATCCATGTCGGACCTCTCGTGTTTCCGGATCGTAATGCACCCTCGCATGGTGGGCTTTCCATTTCGGAAGATCCTCGGGGTGGATCAACCGCTCCAGCAAGCCGGAGTCGGTCTTGAAGGCTTCGGGTGAATATCCCGTAACCCGCTCGCAGGAGGGGGAACAATAGAGGCAACTACCTTCCGAGGTTTCCCAGAGTTCCCAGCCGTAGGTGTAATCGGCCACGGTGCGGAATTTTTCCTCGCTCTCCCGCAGTTCCCGCGTCCGTTCTTCCACCCGCTGCTCCAACGATTCATTGATCTGCCGGATCTCATCGAACTGCTCTGAGAGCAAATAGCCCATCATTTTAAAATTGTTGATCAGATGGTTTGCCTCTTGAACGCCGCTTTCAGGCCAGGGGATTTTTTTGCTTTCCGTCGCAAGGCGCCCTGGAAGGTCGTGGGTGATCAGCCGCAACTGTTCGAGGGTGAGCACAATCCGGCGGCTCAATAATTCAGCCAGGCCCAGTGCCCCGAGCAAAATCAGGAAGAGGATGGTCAGTTTGCCGGTATAGTTGTCGTAGAGGGTTTTCTGGAAGGGGGCTACCGGCTGCTCTAAAACCAGCTTCCATTCCGCCAGCTTGCCGATGGCGGTTTCCGCAACATAGAACGATTTTTGCCACCGTTCCGTAGGCGGGGTATTGGGAGGGAGCGAAGGCGTCCACTGATCGATTTCGTTGTCAAGTCGAGAGAGCGTACCTTTGCCCCGCACAAATGGGGTCATCACCTTTTGGTCGGCGCGGTTGCTCATGATGGTGTTGCCGTTATTATCCACCAGGGTGTAGAGCATGGCATGTTTATCGGTACTCTTGGCGAGATGTTCCCGTATCTGCTCCAGGCTCAGAATGCCGGCAACGTAGCCGCGGTATTCGCCACCAACGACTACCGGGGCAAGCATCGCCACCATGGGCATGGGAACACCGGACCTGGCCATGACTACTTCTGAAAGCATCGGTTTGAGGGTCTGTTTGAGAATCGGGACAAAGGGCCGGTCAGCGTAGTTTTTGCCGATGTTGCTCTGCCCCAGATCATCAATCAGGGGAAAGAAGGCGATGGTGCGCGCCTCTTTGTCCACCAATCCGATACGCTTTAAACTGACATCCGACTTCTTTGTCTGTTCCAGATAGGGTTGCATCTGCTGCGGTGAGCGGCTTGCCGCCATCTCTGCCAGATTGAGAATGGCGGTTTTCCTGTTCATTACCCAGGTTTCCACTCTGTCACTCACGCGGCGGCTGTCCTGGCTCAAGGTTGTGCGGATATGGCGGTCGGTTTCGGCAAAATCGGTTTTGCTGCCAACCGCCAGCAGGAGCAGCGCAGGAATTAAGACGAAAAAGACCAGCAGGTTGTAGATAATTTCCCGGTATGAGGTAAGCACTGAATGTGAGCGAAGGGCATAACCGGTAAAGATCAGCCGGGCGATAAGGGCATTGGCAATGCCGTTCACCGCCTGTTTGACCATGATAATGGAGGTGTTGGTTAAAGGAACATGCATGGCCGAGTGGTAGAAAAAAAAGACCAGCGGCATGCCGATAATGAGCCAGAAGAGCGTATCGGCCAGTACCATCCCCATCTTGCGGCGCTCTATCAGCCAGCCGACCGCCGCCACCTCCGCAGTCAGGATGATGATGGCGTAGGGGTGATTCCAGAGAAAATAGGTATAGCCGGCGATGATGGCAGCCGCCGCAATGCCCCTGCCAAGGCCGAAGAACTGCAAGGCCAGCATGGCAAAGATGCTGCCGAACAGGAAGTCGATATTGAGGAAGATCGGGAACTTGAAATAATTGCCGGCCAGACCTGCGACAATGAGAGCTAGAAAGAAGGGAACGCTGGCTGGGCCGATTCCTGCGGGGTTGGTGGATGGTGTGGTGGCCAAGGGTGTCTCCTGAGTATCCGGCATAAAAACAGTAATGGTGTAACTGAAAATTCCCGCCTGTATCTCAACTTACCATAAGAGGGAACAAATCAGAGAGGGGGAGCACCGCTATTTTTCTCCAGGGCTTTCCTTGCGGCGCCAAGAAGTGTTTCCATCTGAACCGGTTTGTTGAGATATTCGCGAATCCCCATGGCCAGGGCCTTCTCTTTGTTGATCAGTTCACTCTGGCCGGTACAAATGATGACCGGGGTTTCCGGGCGCAAGGCCAGAATTTTTTGCGCCAGTTCCGCTCCGGTCATGGCCGGCATGGTCATATCGGTGATTACCAGATCAAATTGTCCTGGTTGTTTCTGAAATTCCTCCCAGGCCTGCACGCCATCGGCAAAGGTGGTCACCTGATAGTTGTTTCTCGATAAAATGGCAGCCATGACCTCACGAATTTGCCCTTCGTCATCAACAAAGAGAATCCGTTCCCCTTTTCCCCGCAGATCATTTGGCGCTGATTTATCCGGCAGGGGTCCGACAACCTGTTCGGTCAGCGGCAGATAGACATGGAAGCTCGCGCCTTTCCGCGGCTCGCTGTACACCGTAATGTGGCCATGGTGACTTTTTACAATGCCATGCACCACGGCAAGCCCCAGCCCGGTTCCTTCCCCTGGCCTCTTGGTTGTGAAGTAGGGCTCAAAGATCTTCTCCTGATTTTTCAGATCAATGCCGCCGCCTGTGTCGCTTACCTCAAGTTTCAGGTAGCTCCCCGGAGTCAGATTGGCATAACCGTAGTCCTGCTCGCCAATTTTCACCTCTGTGAGGGAAACAGCCAGAGTTCCCCCAGTTTCTCGCATGGCGTAGGAGGCATTGGTACAGAGATTCATGATCAGCTGATGAATCTGGGTGGGATCGGCCAAGACCATGCCACTGGCGGTAATGTTCTGCCTGATCTCTATGGTGGTCGGGATGGAGGCGCGCAGCATCTTGAGGGCTTCCTTGATGATCAGCGACACCTGCAAGGGCTGCTTCTGCTGTTCCGCCTTGCGGCTGAAAGCGAGGATCTGGGCAACTAGCTCTTGGGCTCTTACCGCGCCCTTTTTCAGTTCCTCATGATATTCCTGGCGAATATTGGGGTCTTTTTCCCGTATGGCCAAATCGTTATAGCCGAAGATGATGGAGAGGATATTGTTGAAGTCATGGGCAATGCCGCCGGCCAGGGTGCCGATGGCCTCCATCTTCTGGGCCTGGCGTAATTGAGTCTCGAGCCTGTCCTTTTCTTCTTCCGCCTGCCGGTTTTTTTCATCCAGGAAATATTCGCGCCGGTAAAAAAGCAGCATGGCGGTCAGGCCGATCAACCAAACCCCCACATGGGATAAAGTGAGCGTGGTATTTCCGGCCAGGGAGTGTTTGAGGAACGGGGCAAGAGGAATGGAGGTGCTGATGCCGCCGCGGACATCGCCAAGTTTGTAGCCTTGATGAGCATGACACTTCAGGCAGCCTTGCTCGGCAAAAAGCGGCAGCATCATCCGCAGGGAGGGACGACCCTGCAGGTAGTTCACTTCGATCAATTCCTTGCTACCCCGTTCGAATTCGGTCAAGGCCTTGATCTGCCAAGCATCAGGGGCGTTTGCCGGGTTGAGCGGCTTGAGGCTGGTGATCTGACTTCTGGTGCCGTAATCGTCGCCGAAATCGGTCTGCATCTCGCGGAGCATGTAGGCCGGGTTCATCAGGGTGAGGGCAACGCCGGAAGTGGTGACCACATCACGCTCCGGTAACCGCAGATAGGGGTTGGGCGGCGTGTGTACGGTGGGTTTTATATATACGCCGCCGTGCGAAGTTGCCCACTTTCGAAAGCTGATGTCTTTGTTGATGTTGGCCCTGGCCGCGATGGTGGCCGAATCAAGCAGGTGGTGGCCCTGCTGATGCAGGCTCCAGCAGAGAGAAACAAAGACCATCAGGCTCCAACCGGCAAACATCAGGGCGTATCTGCCGCTGATGGACCATAAGGAAGCAGCCTGCCAGGCGCCGATAATAATCGCGCTTCCGAGGAGAACGAATAGGTAGGCGGTGGGAACCGCCATCAGGGTCAGCCCCCAGAAACCGAAAGCTCCGATGTTTTGCGAAAGGTAGGAAAAAATGGCGGCCAGGCCTCCTGCAATTATTAGCGAACCACAAATCGATGCAGCCCAGAATTTGCTTGAGCTCTTTCGTGATGAGGAGATCAGGACGAGGCCTGCGGCCAGCAACACGAAGCAGACTGCGGTATCTGGAGCCATACGGCCTGGGTGTGAAGTCCCCAACGTATTGGTCGGCTCGACAAATAACCACTGATCAAAGCCGGGGTTCCAGGCAAAAAGGTATTCCGCCAGGGTTAAAAGGCCGATCAAACCGCAGAGCAGCGCGCAGAGCCGCGCCAAACGAATCGAGAGAGTGGAGGAAGGCAGAGAAGAAAGCAGCAAGGCCGAGCCGGCCAGGATAAAACCCAAGGCGGTGTTCGCCTTTACGGATACCCAGTCGGGGCTAAGACTCTTTATGCCCGTGATGTCGAACGCCCAGCCGAGGATAACCAGCCCCCCGGCGAAGACAGATAACAAACCCGCCAGCAAAAGGATACTCTCCCGAATCCGGCTTGCATGGCCCAAGAAATGTCCCCCCTGCTCCGGCTGTGCGTGGTCGATCTCTTTGTCGTTCATAAATTGAGGGACTCGTAGTAACTCGGAATTTGCTTTAGGGATTTGAAAGATTTAATGCTTGCACCCGGAGGGTATAAGTTTCGTTTGAGCAGACAAGCTGCTCAACTCAGCTATAAAACTTGCCGCTACCATTGAATGCTTGACAATGTAGAATCGGTAGCTGATAATTTGTCCACTGTAGTAAGCTTATTGGGGAAATTGACCGGTGTCAATGCCGATCTATGGCGTTGTCCTGGTATTTCAGATAAAAAGGGGGGATGTATGGAACATGTGAATCCAAACCTGATAACCTGTATTGTTCAGCGCGGGGAGGCCGATCAGGTGGTGGCGGCGGCGATGCAGGCCGGTGCGCAAGGGGCTACGATATATTATGGCCGTGGCACCGGGGTCCGTGAAAAACTCGGGTTTGCCGGAATGTTCATCAAACCCGAAAAAGAGATCATTTTGATCGTCGCCAAAGAGGAGCAGACAGAGGCGGTGTTTGAGGCGGTGGTCAAGGCTGCCCGGCTTGAGAAGAAAGGGCAGGGTTTCGCCTTTCTCCACAAGCTTGACCGCGCTGTCGGTTTTGTGACCGAGTGATCCCCCGGTGGCGGGATTTTCGCATATTGGACCTGCATAAATGAGCCAGTATTTCTTCATTTCCGGCAGCGTATTTGCGGCCTTACTTATCGCCGGGTATACCTCCGCGGAAGTGCTTGCTTCGGCCCTCGACTTTTTTGCCGCCAAGCGGACAGCGCTTCTGGCTTCAGGCCTGCTTGGGGTTATTGCCTTGGTCGGCGCCTCACTGCTTTTTCGCGGGATTGGTTTTTTTAATATCCTTTATGTGATGGCTAAGGCTGTTTATAAACTGGCTCAACTTCTTCTTTGTGCCATGAGTCTGGCTGCCCTTGGGTTTTGGTTTGATCTTGGGGCTAATATCTGGCTGGAGGGAGGTGGGGTACTGGCCTTCGTTTTACTGGTCTGGCTTTATGGCGCGGCGCTTTGTCTGCGGTTGTTTGATTTTAATTATCCGGTTGGGGAGGTACTGTTTTCCTATAGCGTCCTGCCCTTTGCCTGTATAGTGGTGATATGGGCCGGCAGCTTTATCCGGTAGCAAGTCTTAAAAAGACGCCGTTGGTCAGAAGACCAACGGCGCATAAGAGCGATACAGGGCTGTCGGGGCAAGCCGTCAATCGTCAAAATCCCCGGTCGGGCCTTTATCCCCGCCCAGGCAGGCTGCCCTGCGGGCGATCTTTTCTCCGCTCCATTGGGCAGAATCCTCAAGTCGGCCGACCTTTGGCCCCATGTCGCAGGAACCCTTATCCAGGATGGCCTTTATCCCTAAAGGCGCACTGTCCTCGGCGTTGAACACCTTGACCAGCAGATCATAGATAAAATCCTCCACCCGTTTCACCATCCGTTCCCGGATCGCCTTGGGCTGCCCCATCAGTTTTGGTTCAAAGGGAAGGTTCAGGCTCTTGTAGTTGCCTTTTTTCCAGCCGTTTGCCTCGGCGTAGGCCACCATCTCCCGCCACATGTTCTCGGTAACCCCGGCATCCTTCACCTTGATGAAATTGCCGCTTTCGTCCAGGATGGCGTTGCCGTAGTCGTTTACCTGCAAGCCCCAGGAAACCATCTGCAGGGCCGTGGCTACATTAGCCTTGGTGGTGGAGGTCTGGGCGGCGATCTCCCGCAGCCTTTCCGAGCTGTTGCCCGAGGTGCCGTGCTGGGCGCCGGAGACATGATAGCGCGCCAGCCCGGCATGGACTTCGGCGGTGAGCCCCACCTGAATGCCCTGGCCGCTTTCTTCAATCCCGTGGGTGGTGCCGTTGTTCAGGGCAATCCAGTCGGGAAAGATGTTGTGGGCATTGAGGCCCTGGATGAGAAAGAGTGCTTCCGTCGGGGTGGAAAGCCCCTGGTCGCCCTTGATCTCGCCGATCTCAGTTTCAAGGCCTGCCCAGGCAGGCACCAACTGGGCCAGGGCCAGGTTGGCCAGCAGATTCTTGTCGTCCGGCAGATGGGAGGCGTCGATGGCGATGGAGGTGATGCCCGCCTCGAAGATGGTGGGAATCTCCACCTTGGCGAAATCAAGATCCGCTTCCTTCTTGATTCCGTAATGGTCGGCATGAATGGCCACCGGTACGGTGATGCCCAGCTCGTTCATGGCCTGGTCAACCTGCCTGGCCATGTTCCAGTAATTCACCGGGCAGTAGGCGTTTGCCCCGCCTTCGGAGCGGGCGATCTCGATGATGATCGCGGCATTGGCCCGCTGCGCGGCGAGCAGAGCCCCGCGGATGATGAAGTTGTTGCGGCCGTTGGCGGCGATGGTCATGGCCTTGCCCTTGGCCATGAGCGCCCGGTCGATCACCTTGCCGCTGACGATAAGCGCCTTGGAGTTGGGAAAAAGCCGGACAATATTGGGCGGTCGACCCACGGTGAGAGCCTGTTCGAAATCTGCCTGGGAGCCAGACATAGGGAACCTCCTTGGTGGACGGGTAGTCTGATGAGTTAAGCGATCACAGGGCACCACATGTTGTCGGCACTTCTGCCGAGGATTGACAGCGGCGATCGGTCCGGCTCACGCACAAAAGTACGCATCGCCGTCCCGCTTGCCGCAACCTGCACCACCCTGTGACCGCTTGTTTCGTGGTTATTTGACTTATGGGTTTGCTCCGTGATCGGTTATCTGATGAGTTGTCTCGCGTTATTATAGTGAATCCGGGGAATGCGTCATTAAAAAAATCAAGGGGATAGCCGGGCGAATTTGCAAACCGGTGTTTTCTGCAAAGCGGGCGGTTTTGAGCTGTTCGGTTTATAATGTCAGATTGAGTCGTTTTGACACAGCCTGTTGCAGTAAGGCATGGGCACCCTTCACCCTGTGCCAGGCCATTTCGGCCGCTATTTTTTCCCCGGAGAGGATTGAATCCTTCAGCTCTCTGGCCGCCAGGCCAAGGTTGCCGGCGGTGAAGATCGCGGCCGTGCCCCTGAGGCTGTGGCAGCAAGCCAGGATGGCGGCCTGATCGCCTGCGGCCATTGCCTCGCCAAGTAGAAGGAGCTCTTTGTCGGTATCGGCAAAAAAGGCCCTGACTATCCGGCAAAGATTCTCCTCGTCAGCATAGCTGCCCAGGAGAGTCTCGAAATCCAGATCAAATTGAGTGGCCTCGTTGCTCAGGGTAGGTTCAGTCTTGTGGCGCTGCCCGCAATCAAGGTGAAGATGCTTGGCAATGGTGGCGAAAAGTAGCTCCGGGTCGAAATTTTTCTCCAGGTATCCGTCAAATCCCGCCGCTAAAAAACGTTCCCGTTCGGCAACAGTCTCGGCCGTGAGAGCGATGATGGGAATTGCTTGACAAGCCGGGTTATTTTTGATCCTGCGCGCGGTTTCCAGGCCGTCAATGCCGGGCAGGCCGATGTCCATGAGAATGATCTGAAAGTCTGCGTCCTTGACAAGGATATCCAGGGCGTCTTCGCCGCTGGTGGCCGCAACGCACTGCCAATCGCGCTCCGTCAGGATTCCGGTTAGGATCTCAAGATTGAAAGCCACATCCTCCACAACAAGAATCCTGATATTTTCCCGGGAAGTTTCGTCTGCAACGGGAGAATACATCTGTGCCTCCGCAGCTTAATATTTATAAGCGATCACAGGGCACCCCATGTTGTCGGCACTTCTGCCGACGATTGACAGCGGCGATCGGTCCGGCTCACGTACAAAAGTACGCATCGCCGTCCCGCTTGCCGCAATCTGCACCACCCTGTGACCGCTTTTAGCTGAGTTGAGCAGCTTGTCTGCTCAATACGAAACTTATACCCGAAGGGTGATTCCGTGGTTCTTTGACCTTTAGAGGTTTGCCCCTGATCGGTTACTAATATTTCAGTTAGAAAATATGGTACTTCATAGGTCTTCGATCCGGAAGCGATAAAAGGTTTTGTTTTAAAGAGTTTATCGGATCGTGGCCCTGGCTTGCAAGAGATCCTTCGGGGTACCTCAGAAGAAAAAAACGACCGCACGGATGGCAGAAAAAAGCCTGACGCAAAATGGCGTCAGGCCGGCATTTGTAATGCAATTGACCTTAAGATGAGACGAGTCAGGCAGAGCGGGCGCCTCCGTGCGCCATCAGGAAGAGGGGGCAAGCCGATTGCGGATGGTCAGGCGCCATCCGCAATCAATCCCGGTTTTTCCGCGGCAAAAGAATTTCTCCCATGGCTTGGGCGATTTCTTCCATACTTATTGGTTTCATGAGGAATTTTGCTATGCCCACGGCTTTTGCCCGTTGCTCATCAACAAGATCGCTGTGTCCGGTCAGCATGATAATGGGGATGTCTTTTCGGATGGCAAGCATCTTTTTTGCCAGCTCAAGACCTGTGAGATGCGGCATGGTTTGATCCGTAATCACCAGGTCGAATTTTTCCGGTACTGCCCCGAAGACATCCAGAGCCTCACGGCTGTCGGTAAGCGCCATGACCGTACAACCTATCTGTTTGAGAACAGATTCCCCCAGGGTGACATTTCGCTCTGCATCATCGACAAAAAGGACCCTGGCATTGATTCGGGGTAATACATTTTCTGCTTTTTCCGCTCCCTCCAGCAAGGGAATCGTTTGCTCCAGCACCGGGAAAAACAGGGTAAAGGTTGCGCCTTCTCCCAAGGAGCTGCGGACAGAGATAGCGCCCTGGCAACTCGTAATTATCCCATGGATTATGGCAAGCCCCAGTCCGGTTCCTTCTCCTTTTTCCTTGGTGGTGAAATATGGCTCGAAGATGCGCTGCCGGGTTTCCTGGTCCATCCCATGTCCGGTATCGGTTACGATGAGGCGCACATATTTTTTGTAGGGTATCAACTCGGGAGTCTCGTTGACCAACGCCTGATCGACCTCAATCTCATCGAGTTTGACACTGAGGGCTCCGCCCTTTTCACGCATGGCATGGTAGGCATTGGTCCCGAGATTCATGATAATCTGGTGAATTTCGGTGGAATCGGCCAGAACCGAGGAGCATTGCATGTGTATCTGCTCATTTATCGCAATGGTTGTTGGCAAGGTGGCGCGGAGCAGCTTCAACGCTTCCTTGACCAGGTATTGCAGTTGCAGGGGATTTGGTTCGTGTTCCCTCTGTCGGCTGAAGGTCAGGATCTGTTTGATCAGAGCGGCGGCCGAGACCCCAGCGGTTTTAATGGCATCGGCATATTGGTGGTGCTCAGATTTTTCGGGAAGGGCATAAAGCAACAGCCCGGAATAGCCGAGAATTGACTGGAGCAGGTTATTGAAATCGTGGGCAATCCCCCCGGCCAAGGTGCCGATGGCCTCCATCTTCTGGGCCTGGCGAAGATGGCCTTGCAGTCTCAGCCTTTCATGTTCATCCTCCACCCGCTTTGAGATATCAAGAAAACTTTCCACCAGGCAGGGGCGGCCATTGAGCTCCAGCTCTACCACGGATTTGAGAATCGGCAGCTCCTTGTCGTCGGCTTGCAGGAGTATCTGCCCGGAGTTAACAAGGTGCTGTCCCAGATCCAGGACAGGGCAATGCTCCTTGTCCGCCGGGCAGATCGATTGATAGCATTTGCTCCCTATCAGCTTGGTGCGGGGTAGGCCGATCAGCTTCTGGGCTGCGGGGTTTGCATCTACGATTCTGCGGCTTTTTTTGTCAATAATGACAATGCCGGCCTGTACCGTTTCAAATATGGCCTGAAGCCTCATTGAGCTCGCAGCCAGGGCTTTCACCGCCTTGGCATGTTTTTTTTTGGTGCGCAGAGCCACAATGCCGAAGGAAAGATCCTCCGCCAGTTCCGAAAGCAGTTCTATCTCATGCCGGTTGAAGGCATTGCTTTCTCCGGCGTAAATATTCAGCGCGCCGATTATTTTCTGTTCCGCCCTTAAGGGAAGCGCGATGGAGGAGAGGTAGCCGAACTGTTTCGCCTTCTCCTGCCAGGGCTTATACTTTTCCTGGGGGACAGCGCTGTCTTGCAATACGATCTGGCCGGTCCGAATCGCGCTGCCGGTGGGACCTTGGCCATGTTCATCCATCTCCCCCCAGCTGATTTGTAATCCCTGGAGATAGCAGGTGTCTTTTCCCGCTCCTGCCGCGACAATGACGGATTTTTCCACATCGTGCTTGGCATATCCGACCCAGGCCAGGGCATATCCGCCCGTTTCCGTCAGGATATGACAGAGTTTTTCCAATAATTCCTTCTCGCTGTTTGCCCGGATCAGCGCCTGATTGCACATGCTGAGAGTTTTGTAGGCTCTGTTTATTTTGGCTGTTTTTGCCGCGGCTCTCCGTGCCTCGGTGATGTCGGAAACCAGGGCGTCGTATTCGACAAGTCTTCCCTCCCCATCAAAATGGGGGACCACCGTGTTTCTGACCCAGCGGATGCTGCCATTCTTATGGATGATGCGATGCTCAAAGGGGGGGATTTCCACCCCCCTTAGAAGTTTGTTGAGATTCTCAGAGATCATGCCCCGGTCGTCCTCATGGATCATCTCAAACCAGAGAAATGGGTTTTCCTCGTATTCGGCGGGGGTGTAGCCGGTTATGGCAAAACTGCAGATGGAGTGGACCGTCCTGCTGGGACGGCCGTTCTCGATTATCACGGTATAGGTATAGTCGGTTGCCGCCTCAAGGAGTTTTTGATAACGCAGTGATTGGTCTTCCTGCCGATAGGAAAGACTCTCCCGCGATACCTTCAACCCAGCGTTTCGGTCGATCATTGAAGTGCCTCCTTGTTTTGCCCTGGGGGCAGGTCCAAAAAAACTTCCCTGGCTAAAGGGTTGAGTATTGCAGGGCTGAGCATCTGCAAATCCTCGCCTCCATGGGAAATAACCTTGTCGATATTCAGGATGACAAGAAATTTCTCCCCCTGTTTGCCCATCCCGTTGATGAAATCGGTGTTGATATTTCTTCCCATGCGCGGCACCTCTTCGATTTCCGAAGTCTGCAGATCCAGCACCATCTGTACCGAGTCCGCCACGGTGCCCAAGGCAAAGGTTGTTTCATCTATCGTGGTTTCGACGATCATCACGCAGGTATTTTTTGTCGGAACAACGGGTTCCATGCCTAACCGGCATCCCAGGTCCAGCACCGGCACCACATTGCCGCGCAGGTTGATCACCCCGCTGATATACGAGGGCATATGGGGAATCTTGGTCATGGTGGCCACATCCAGCACCTCGCGCACCTTGGCGATGTCGATGGCGAAATCCCCATCGCGCAGGGTGAAGGTCAGATACTGGTTGCTTTTGTTCTTCTCGGGAATCAAAGCGGTCATGACTTTCTCCTTTGCAGGTAAGGAAGCAAGGTTATGTTGATGTGTCGCGTGCAACCGGCCTAATACCTGACAAATTCGGCATCAGACGCGGTTTCCTGCAGGGCTACGCGAAAACCTGCTTGGGGATGGCGAGAAGGGGAGATGCCCTTGTCTTCATCAACAACCTGTTCAGAAAGGAATACCGCCCCGGTTTCCCGGAGTTTGGGAAGCACTTTTTTTACCGCTCTCAAGCGGGGAACAGGACGGATTTCCGCCTGCGTCCTGGTCGCATTTGTCTTGGCCGCGCTGCGATCTATCTTGAAAAATCCCGCGGTTTCCATGAGCTGCGCCCCCTGACTGGACAATTCTTCGCTGGTGGACGCCATCTCCTCGCTGGCCGAGGCATTCTGCTGGATCACCTGGTCCAGTTGTTCAATGGCCTTGGCATTCTGGGCGATGCCCTGGGCCTGTTCGCTGGCCGAGGCGTTGATTTCTGAAACCAGATCCGCTGTTTTCTGGATCTCCGGAACGATCTTTGCGATAAGTGTCCCTGCCTTTTCCGCAATCTCGACGCTGGAACCAGCCATGCTGCCGATATCCTTGGCCGCGTTCTGGCTCCGTTCGGCAAGCTTGCGCACCTCGGCGGCGACCACGGCAAAGCCCTTGCCGTGTTCCCCGGCCCGGGCCGCTTCGATGGCGGCGTTTAAGGCCAGCATGTTGGTCTGTCGGGAAATCTCTTCGATGATCAGGATATTTTCCGCGATATTCCGCATGGCGGCAACGGTTTCGACCATGGCTTCGCCGCCCTCCTTGGCATCTGTGGCAACCTTGTTTGCTATTGCGGCTGTCTCCCGGGCATTGTCAGCAGTGTGCGCCACCGTGCTGCTCATCTCCTCCATGGCGCTGGAGATCTCCTCTATCGCAGCGGCGGCCTCGGTCCCACCCTGACTCATTTCCGCGGCGGAAGAGCTTATCTGTTCGCTTCCCGCGGCAACCTGTTCCGCCGCCTCCTGGCAATGGACAGCGAAATTGCTCAGGTTATCCACCATTGAGTTCAGGTTATTTCTGATTTCGTTGAAATCGCCGTTGTAGTTGTCGGTGATCTTGGGCGGGATGTCCCCTTTGGAGATGCGATCCACGTACTCGGCAGCCATGTTCAAGGGGCCGATCACCGCATCCAGGGTATTGTTGACCCCTTCGACGATTTTCTGGAAATCCCCTTGATGCTTTGAGGCATCGGCCCGGGTGGCAAGGTTGCCTTCCACCGCTGCCTTGGCAAGAATATTGGCATCCGTTACCAGGGCATTGATCGCCTGGACGCAGATGTTGTAGGAATCGGCAATGGTCTTGAAGGTGTTGCGTACTGCTGCGGTGTCGGCGTCTCCCTCGGCGGGCGTGATGGTGTTGCCGGTTTCACCGAGGGAGAGTTTTGTCAGGCTGTTGACCACTTTTTCGGTCTCGATATTCTGGTAGGCGGCAACCTTCTGCGCCAAGCGGGCAGCCTTCTTGATCGCGGTCTGGTCGGAAACCACCTCAAAGGCGCCGATAACCTTGCCGGCCTCATCGCGGAGCGGGGTGCTGATGTAAGCGATATCCAGATCAACGCCGGCAGCCGGATGGGCGTCGGTTTCGCTGCTGGCCGCGCGTCCGTCTCGGATGGCCTGGCCGCAGGCGCATCTGTCTGTTTTGCAGTCGGAGGTTTTAAAATGGTCGTAACACTTGCTGCCGATCAGTTGGGCCGAGGTCTTGCCGCCTGCTTTTGCGCCCATTTCGTTCATGTACTGGATGGTAAAGTCGTTATCGATGATCATGGCCGGGGCCGGCATGGCATCCAACAGGCCGACCAGACGGGAGATGGTGTTATTGACCCCTTCTACGATCTTCTGGAAATCGCCCTGATGCTTGGAAGCGTCGGCGCGGGTGGAGAGCTTGCCTTTTAGCGCGGCCTGCGAGAGCAGGCCGGTATCGGTCACCAAGGCATTGATGGTGCCCACCATTTTCTTCATGGCGGCCATGACACTGCTGCTGTCGCCTGATTTAAGCACGATCGCGTGGGAGAGATCTCCAACGGCAACCAGGTTGGCAACCTCGCCAACCTCTTTGGGGTCGGCGCCAAGTTGGCGCATGATGATCCGGCTGATGAAGATACCCAGGCCGATGGCCAGCAAAATGGCGGCCAACACCAGGGTTTCCATGGTCCGCGCCGCATTGTTGGCTTGAACGGTATTGCCGTCTGATCTGGCCTTGGCCTCTGCTTCCTTAGCATCGAGCATCTTTCTGGTGATCTGTCTCATCTGATTCACACTGGCAGCGCCTTCGCTCTTTATATATTGCAGCGCCTCCTGTTGCTTCCCGGCCACGGCCAGGGCGATGAGCTTTTGCGCCATCTGGTCATAGGCCGCCAGCCCTGCCTTGAGTTCTGCCGTCAGTTCCTTGTCCGCAGCATCCCGGTCGCCCTTTTCGTACTGGGCAAGCTCCTCAGTAATGCTCTTGCGATGTTCTTCTATCTTGGCCAAGTATCCTTTCTGTCCCTCGGCGTTCCCGGCATAGAGGAGCGCATAGAGAATGTTGACCCGCACCCGTTGGTAGCGGCTTAAAATCTCAGCGAGGTGGGCGAGAGGCAGTGCGTTCTCTTCATAGAGGGCAGTGTCGGAATCATCAAGGTCGAGGATCTTGACAACGCCAACCAGTCCGACGGCGCCGGCGAGCAGAGCCACCAGGATGAAGCCGCTGATGAGCTTGGTGCTGAGCTTGAGATCGTTGAACCATTTCATGACTGTTCCTCCTGTGAATTTGTCTCTGATCGGTTACGCGCAGCCGAACTGCGGCTTAATTTCGTAGGATGTCTTTTCCATCAGGTCGGCCGCGTGCTCAAGGGTGATATGGTCGCGCAGGAAAAAAGTGAAGGCCATTGGCCGCTCCTTATTATTGGCCAATGGCCGCTTGCTCGTATAACAGGGACGTTGTCTGCTGTGTCGCCGAGGAGGGGATGGGGATCGCCCGGCAAGACCTGATCACCTGTTGGATGCGAGCTCGGTAACAAGCTTCGTGAGTATTGCGGACATTTTCAAAACAGTGAGGATGCCTGGCAATTCTTTCTGCCAGCCTGAATTTTAGATCCAGGCTTTCCCGACTGCGGATATCGCCAAAGGGGCAGTCATGGGCTGCCTCGCTAAAAGGGCATTTGATGAACAACCCGAAAAGACGCATGGTAATGTGGTATTGCTGGTTTTTAGAATGCATTGTTCCTCCTCCCTTAAAATGGACCGCTTTGATTTTGTATTCTATTGGTGGCAACTCGGGTGCTGAATTTGCGTAATCGTTCACCAAGGGCACCCAATATCAGGTAAACCCGAGACTGTAAGCGTTCAGCAGTGCCGCAGATGCGCGTGTCAATTTTCGGCAGAAGTGTCCGACCAAGAACCCTGTTCGCTATACATACGGTATGCGGACCAGGCCGATGACAAAGCAGATGTGGTGCTGCTGAACGCTTACGAATTAGCTGATGTTTTGATTGTAAGGGCAGACAACAGAAAAAATATATAAGAGGAGATACGTATTTGCCCCTGGTGGGATAACGCAGGCATGGTCCGGGTCGAACGGGGGAATGGCATTAACTCCTTGTATTTTCCGGGCATCCCGCAACATGTCACACCTTGACAGCATGTATATTTTCATCGATAATTTTTTACAGTTGCGATCGTAAATGTCATCGTGTGTTCCACCATGGATACGTTGGGGTGCTTTATGGCAGGAAAGCCGAGCTATGCGGAACTGGAAAAACGGGTGAGGGAGCTGGAGGATCGCTGCTCTTTGCTCGCAGTGAACATGGATTCCTTTTTTGTGGATGCGCCGGCCGGGATTGCTCTGCATGACAAGGAATGTCGGTATGTCAGAATCAACAAGACCCTTGCTGAATTCAGCGGGTACAGTGTAGCGGATCACCTCGGCAAATACCCCCATGAGGTGTTACCTGCCCCATTAGCCGATAAAATCGAAAAGGGCCTCCGAAAGGTATTGGCAACCGGCGAGGTGGCCTGCAACAGAGAGATCAGCGCCGAACTGCCGGGACCGCTTGGGGGGATGCGCCACTGGCTGCATTCGCAGTTCCCCGTTTATGATTGCCAGGGAGATATTGTCGGGGCAGGGGTGATCGTGACCGAGATAACCGAGGTCAAGCGGTTGCTGGCCGAGGTATCGCAAAAGGAGCTTTTTCTCCGGCTGTTGTTCCAAAATCTTCCTCAGAAGATTTTTGTGAAGGACGCTGATTCACGATATCTGTATTGCAATGAAAAATTTTCCCAGGATCTGGGAATCACTCCTGACGAGATAGTTGGCAAGAAAGATGAGGATTTTTTCCCTGCCGATATTGCGGAAAAATTTCTTGCGGACGACCAACGGGTTATGGCTTTCGGCAAGACAGAGGACACCGAGGAGGTGCATACCCTCGAGGGATTGGGATGGGCTGTACGCACGGTCAAAGCTCCGGTTGTCTCCGAGGAGGGGACGCCGGTCGGCCTGATCGGGATTTTTCACGACATTACGGACCGCAAGCAGGCGGAAGCGGCTCTGGCCCAGTATCAGAACGGGTTAGAACGGTTGATTGCAGACCGGACCGTCGAACTGCAAGCAACCAATACTTTATTGCTCAAGGAAATTGCCCGGGGCCAGGATCTTCAAGAAGAATTATCCCGGAGCGAAAGAAAATACAGGGAGGTTGTCGAGGGAAGCGAGGATCTGATCACCCAGCTGGATTCGCAAGGCAGATTCCTTTTTGTCAATCACGCCGTGCAAAACATTTTCGGCCTGGAGCCGGAGGAATGCCTCGGTCTATCGGCCTTTGACTTTGTCCATCCGCAAGACCGCCGGAAGACGCAAATGGCTTTCGAGGAATGGCGGAGGGAGCGTCGGAAAGTAGCGGTTGGAACCAATCGCATGCTGGGTTCGAATGATCAGGTGCGTTTTCTTAACTGGACTTGCAATTTCCACTATGACCCCGACGGAGCGCTCCTTTATGTCAACGGTATTGCCCGCGATATGACCGAACTCCAAAAGGTACAGGAGGCACTGCGGCAGGCCTGCGCCGGGCAGGAAAAGAGGATTGCCGAGCAGACCAGAGAATTGGAGGCGAAGGTTGCCGAACTGGTTGACTCCCTTGCAAAACAAAGGGAAACGGAGGCTGATCTTCGCGAAAGCGAGGAACGGTTCCGGCAGATAGCGGAGAATATCAACAGCGTTTTCTGGATCCGGGATCTGTTCGCCGAGCAGATACTTTACATAAGTCCGGCCTATGAGCGGATCTGGGGGAGAACCAGCGAAAGTCTTAAGCTAAATCCTGACTCCTGGCTTGATACCGTGCATCCTGAAGACCGGGACTTGGTACTCGCAAGACATTTTTCTCGAAACGGTCGGGAACAAGTGCTTGAGTACCGGATAATCCGGACGGACCATGCCATTCGCTGGATTCGTGCCACGACTATTATCGTGTGCGGCCAGAGCGGCAGCAAATACCGAGAGGTTGGTATTGCCGAAGACATCACGAGCTATATGAATATCCTCGACAGGTTGCGGGAGTCGGAATCCCGTTATCGCACATTTTTTGAAACCAGCACCGATGGAATCAGCATCTACGAATTGCCCGAGGCAGGGGAGGGGAAAAAATTTATCGACGGCAATGCTAGCTATCAGAGACTGGCTGGGCGCGGCAAAGACGAACTCCTTGCCCTTGCCGACATCAGAATCTTTAAGAATTTTATTAATAAACAAACCGGCGCTGAAAGCATCTGCCCCTCTCTGGACAGTATTTGCGAAGATGGTCGTTGCACCGGCATGTATTCCTGGGTGCGGCAGGACGGACGGGAGAATTATATCGAATGCCGGGGAAACCGGCTCACTATCGATGGGATGGAGCTCATGCACTGTGTGCACCGCGATATGACCCCGGTTAAATTGGCGGAAGAAAAAATCAGGCATCTTTCCCGACGGATAATTGAATCGACGGAAGAGGAACAAAAAAGAATCGCCAGGGATCTCCACGATGAATTCGGGCAGAGACTGCTGGCCATGCGCCACAAAGTCGATATTCTTCAGAAAAAATTTGTCGCCGCTGGAAAGTCCGAAATGCCTGAGTTTGCGGAAATAGACGGGCTGATCGATACCATTGGCACGGTTGTCCGCGGCACCACAAACAGACTCAGGCCGGACTTGCTTGACACGCTGGGTTTTCTGGCAACCCTGAAATGGGGAATGCAGGATTTTGCCGAGCGTAACCCTTTGATTCGAACCTCCATAGAAATTGTCGGAGCAGAGAAAAAAATAATGCCTGAATTCGAAATTGCCTTGTACCGTGTGTTTCAGGAGGGACTGACCAACATTGCCAAACATGCCGGGGCGAAGACGGTCACGGCCCGGCTAATCTTCAGCTATCCCTCTCTCATCCTTACCCTTGCCGACGATGGCCTGGGCTTTGCTCAGGATCCCGTGTCCGGATTACCTATGAAAACCTATGACGGCCTTGGCTTGCGCAGTATGCAGGAAAGGATGCTGGCGATCGGCGGCACTCTTGTCATCCGTTCACGCCGGGGCGAGGGAATGGTGCTCCGGGCGGAAGTGTGCCAGCCGACTCCTCAGTCGGCCCCTCTATCTATGTTCATGTTGAGCGGACTTATTCGGAGTTAGACTATGAGCGAAAAACTGAAGGTGTTGGTGGCTGATGATCATGCCATTGTCCGTGAGGGGATGTGCCAGTTACTGGCGGATCATCCAGCGATGGATTTGGTCGGCCAGGCAGTGGACGGTCACGATGTCTTGCTGAAAGCCAGGCAATTGCAACCAAAGGTCATCCTGCTGGATATTGCCATGCCTGGTTTAAACGGCCTTGAGGCCTTGAGCTTGCTCAAGGAGGCGGCGTTTGAGACAAAAGTGGTGATTCTCTCCATGTTCGATAAGGAGGCCTATGTGCATCGGGCGCTTTGTGCGGGCGCCAAGGGCTATGTCTTAAAAACCGACTCGGGCAGGGAGGTGATCGAAGCCATTTTGAAAGTTGCGGACGGTCAATATTACCTGAGCCCCAAACTTAATGCCGAGGTGATCAGAAAATATCTTAATCCCGTGGCGGAGAAAAATTCCGCCAGCTCCGGTTATGATTGCCTGACCGAACGGGAGCAGCAGATTTTCCGCCTCATGGTCGAAGGGCATCCCACCAAGGGCATGGCCCAGATGCTTTATTTGAGCCCGCGAACCGTGGAAAAACATCGGTCCAATATCGCGCAAAAACTTGATATCCATGATCCCATGGCCATGGTGCGCTATGCGGTGAAGATCGGCGTGGTCGATCCGGCACTCTGGACCTGACCTTTTCCGGCAACAGCCTTCTTCAGAAATCAAGCTGAAAGCTGTAAACGTCTTCTTCCAGGCTATTCTTCACCGTGAAGCACTGCTGTCTCATAGTTTTTAAAAAAGAGAAAACTGTCTACATTCAACAAGTTGTGGCTCTGGCGGCTTGAGCAAGGCCAGTAAATCCCGTCGTTCAAAGAGATTGAGCTGAAGCAATCGAAGCATTTGCTGCATGGAAATGTCGATATTGGCCTTGAACTTCAAGAACGCCAAGAGAAGATAGACGCAGAGCGCTATCCATATCTGGGTGAGTACCGCGTTTTTCGAGGTGCCCAGGAAAGTTTTAACCTTGTGGTTCTGCTTAATCCATTTGAAAAACAGCTCGATCTGCCAGCGCTCTTTGTAAAGCTCGGCTACGGTTTTCGCGTCCAGATGGTCGGCGTTGGTGACGAAGCGCAGCTCTTTGCCGGTCTCCGGGTCGGTGTAGTTAACCTGCCGAAAAGGTGTCTTGACGCCTCGCAGAAGGATTTCCCGGTCTGTGGTTACCCCTGGGGCCTTGCGCCCAGGGCGTTTGGGGCCATTCTCTATTATGGCGTTGGATTTCAGCCTGGTAACGAAATAAACACCGTTTTTGGTGAGCATTTCGTACCAGTTGTAATCGTTAAAGCCCCGATCAAAGACGGCAATGGATCCTCGGGGCAGATTCAGGGCTTTTGCCCATTGACTCTCATGCACTTTGCCGTCGGTCAGAGACATAAAGGTTGGCAGATAGCCATCGGCGTCTATGCCAAAATGCAGCTTGATGGCACCTTTGATTTTCCGGAACTAGGCCCAGGGAAACACAGCAAGACACAGGTCAATGGTGGTGGTGTCGAGCAGATAGAGCTTGTTTTTAAACTTAAAACGATGGCCGGGCGATACTTCCCGACACCGGTCAAGGAGTTTGAAAAACAACTTTTCGTACAAGGCGGCTGGTTGTTGTTCATTCACTCTGGCAAGAGTTGCTCTGGAAAACGGCTTGATTGTCTGATTTCTCGATCAAGCTCCGCCCACACGGCCACATAGGTGGGCTTGCCTTTCTTCAGGTGGCAATGGTGCTGCCCAGGCTTCAGCTTGCTGTAATTCGGCCAATTACCGCGCATCGGGCCTTGCTTTTCAATCTCGCGAATCAGAAAAAGCAGCTGCTCCTGAATCGTTTTTGGAAGCCGCTCTTTTTGCTTCCGGGCCTTTTGGGTCAGCTTCACTTGCCACGGTTTCATTACCATTTATGGAATACTGACAAGGGGCGGGTGGATTAAGTTGCATTTGCCTAGTTCTGGCATCAGGTCGAGGGCCGAGGTCTTGCAGGAGAACCCTGGGGCCAGGTTGTGTAGTAGGTCCGCTCAGCGTCCCTGTAGGGGGGGCGGTTATATAGATGAAATCCTGCTGTTTTCGCGAAAGCACCGCGACGGCTGCCCCTTTCTAAAGAGAGGTAATCCTTCACGTCAAGCTGATCATCAGCGGAATAACATGCAGCTTTCTGGAAACGGTCTGGGTGGTCCCCAGCTTCCAGCCGGTGCAGTTGGCCTTGTCGCCCAGGAGGGCGTCGATCTCCGCCGTCAATCCCTTGATGTTGATAACGGGGTGGCGGCTGAAGACATCGGGCAGTCCGTAGGTGAGGTTGCAGGCCAGGCATCTGCCTGGGCGTTCGTGAAGCTCGAGTCCGAAGGTGAGGGTGCCTGCCACCAGCCCTTTGAAGGCGAGGCGGATGTCGTAGGCACCTTCTTCGGCGTCGCCGAACAGGGCGTCGAAGAAGGCGTTGGCCCGTTCGGGCGGAAAGAGGGACTGCAGGGTTTCCGGGGTAAAAAGAGCCTGTGCGTTGTCCATTTCTATTCCCTTGGATTTATGAGAGAAAATATCCTTATGGGGCCTGACTGTCGCATTTCGCTACTCTACCAGCCAGACATTTAAATTCAACTTTTTTGTCGATGGCCTTATGCCTCTTGTGTTAGAGTTGCCGCCATGCAACCGACCCTCTTTCCCATGGAACCAAAAGCAAAGTCCCAGCCAGCCCGCGCCGCCAGCCAGATCAGCCGTAAGGCCTTGAACGAGGCACAATACGAGGCGGTTACTACTGTGGCCGGTCCGGTGCTGGTTATTGCCGGGGCAGGCAGCGGCAAAACCCGCACCCTGGTCTATCGCCTGACCCATCTGGTCGAGCAGGGCGTGCCTCCGGAACAGATCCTGCTCCTGACCTTTACCCGCAAGGCGGCCCAGGAGATGCTGCATCGGGCCAGTCTGCTGCTGGACGATTCCTGCCGGCGGGTGATGGGCGGCACCTTCCATGCCACGGCCAATCTGTTGCTGCGCCGCTACTGCCGCCATCTCGGCTATGCGGCCAACTTCACCATTATCGACCAGTCCGATGCCGAGGGCATTGTCAATCTGCTCAAATCCTCCCTGAATATGGGCGGCGAGAACAAGCGTTTTCCCTCCAAACGGGTGGTGATCAGCATCTTGAGCAAGTCGGTGAACAAGGGGCTGGGCATCGAGGAACTGATCGAGGCTGAGTACGGCCATTTTCATGATTTTGCCGACGATCTGCAGACCATTGCCCTCCATTACCGGCGGTTCAAGCTGGAGCACAGCCTCATGGATTACGACGACCTGCTGGTGAACTGGCGGCGGATTCTGGAGGAGTTTCCCGAGGTGCATGAGGAGTTGGCCAACCGTTTCAGCCACATCATGGTGGACGAGTACCAGGACACCAACCCCATCCAGGCAGCGATTGTCCGGCTGATGGCGGCGCGGCACAACAACGTGATGGTGGTGGGCGATGATTCCCAGTCGATCTACAGCTTTAGGGGTGCTGATTTCCGCAACATCATGGATTTTCCCAATCTTTTTCCCGAAACCCGCCTCATCCGGCTGGAAGAAAACTACCGCAGCACCCAGAAAATCCTTGATCTGACCAACGCCATTATCGACAAGGCCCAGGAAAAATATACCAAGACTCTGTTCACCAACATCACGGGCGGGGAAAAGCCGGTGGTTTACGGGGCCAGGGATGAGGCCACCCAGGCCCGCTATGTGGCGGAAAAGATCGTGGCTCTGCGCAACGCGGGCGAGCCCCTGGATGAGATGGCGGTGCTCTTCCGTTCCGGCTTCCATTCCTACAAGCTGGAGCTGGAGCTGGCTCACCGGCAGATCGAGTTTGACAAACGCGGCGGCCTCAAGCTCAACGAGCTGGCCCACAATAAAGATGTCATCTCCTATCTGCGGGTGGTGGCCAACCCGCACGACCATCTCTCCTGGAACCGGCTTCTGCTCCAGCTCGACAAGGTGGGGCCCAAGACGGCCCAGAATATCCTGAGCCGGGTGAAAAGCGCGGATGACCCCCTGGCTGCCCTTAGGGAATACCCGGCCGGCAAAACCTGGCGGGAGGGTTTGCTGGAGCTGCTGGCGATGCTTGAGGCGCTCCGGCAGCCGGGCATGAGCCTGGGCCAGATTTTCGAGCGGATCATGGATTATTACGAGCCGATCTTCGAGCGGCTCTACCACGACGATTATCCCCGCCGCCGCAAGGATCTGGACGAGCTGGGCCGGGTGATGGGTGGGTATGTTGATTTGCAGACCTTTCTCGACGATGCCTCCCTCGATCCGCCCCAGGCCGGGGCTTTGGCGGAGGATGGCGGCAAACGGCTGGTGCTTTCCACCATCCATTCGGCCAAGGGGCTGGAATGGGACACGGTCTTTATCATCAATCTGGCCGAGGGCCGCTTTCCTTCGGCTCAGGCCGTACTGCCGGCGCACCGGGAAGAGGAGCGTCGCCTGCTCTATGTGGCCGCGACCCGGGCTCGCAAGCAGTTGTATCTGGTCTACCCGCAGGAGGTCATGTCCTACGATTCCTCTTCGGCCGCGGGCGGCCCTTCCCCGTTTTTGCAGGAATTGCCCCATGCCCTGACCCAGTCGCCTGCCGCCCCAACCTGGCAGCCCCAATCTCCCGCTTATGGGGCGGAACAGGAGGAACGGCCCGATTACAGCATTCCTCCCCTCCGATCTGCGTACCCGCCAGGGCTTGCCAGCTCGGCCGCAGCGGCTCCGGCCCAGGATATCAAACTTGGCAGCCGGGTGCGGCACCCTTTTTTCGGAGAGGGGGTGGTGGACAAGATCATCAGTCCCAAATCGGTGGAGGTTCTCTTTGCCCGGCACGGCAAAAAAAACCTGCATCTTGATTATGCCAAACTGGAGCTGGTGTCATGATGAATTACCAGGAGGCCTGGGGGTTTCTCGATAACCTGCAGTTTTTCAAGATCAAGCTGGGTCTTGAGAGCATGCGCGATTTCCTGGCCTCTGTCGGTAATCCCCACAAAAATTTGCGTTTCGTGCATGTGGCCGGCACCAACGGCAAGGGCTCTGTTTCTACGACCCTGCGGACCATTCTGACGAGGGGAGGCTACAAGGTCGGGCTCTACACCTCGCCGCACTTAAGCTGTGTGCGGGAGCGGTTTCGGATCGATGAGCGGTTCATTTCCGAAGAGGCCTTCGCCCGGCAGGCCAGTGTGATCCGTAAGGCGCTGGGGGAGGGGCAGATCACCTATTTCGAGTTCGCCACGGCCCTGGCCCTGCTCTGGTTTGCCGAGGAGCAGGTGGACGTGGCCATCCTGGAGGTCGGCATGGGCGGCAGGCTTGACGCCACCAACGTGATCACCCCGCTGGTCTCCGTGATCACCAACGTGAGCATGGACCATGAGCAGTACTTGGGCAACACCCTGGCTGCGGTGGCCTTTGAAAAGGCCGGGGTCGTCAAGCCCGGTGTACCGGTGGTTGCCGGGCTGGATGCGGATGAAAGCCTGACAGTGGTGGTGCAGGTCTGCGGGGAGCGGAAGGCTCCATTGTTTCTGCTGGGTCGGGAATTTGCAGCGGTTCCAGGCCATGAGGGAAGATGGGACTATAGGGGGATCGACGACAGCCATTCCCTGGCCGGCCTGCAATGCCGCCTCAAGGGCGGGTATCAGATCGGCAACGCCGCCCTGGCCCTGGCCGCGCTTGAGGCGATCGCCACCACCTTGCCGGTCTCCGGGGAGGCGATCCGGCAGGGGTTGCTTTCCGTAGCTTGGCCGGGTCGGCTCGAATATTTCTGCCTGGCGGACGGGAACCCGGTGGATTGTCCTCCTGGGAGCGCAACCGGACAACTTGCCTCCCTGCGCCGCTATCTGCTGGACGGAGCCCACAATCCCGCCGGGGTGGAAAGCTTGCGGGAGGCTCTGGTCAGCGAGTTTGGCTACCGTCGGCTCATTCTGGTCTGGGCCTGCATGGGAGATAAGGATGTGGTCGCAACCCTTGCCACCATTGCTCCCCTGGCGGCGCGGATCATCTTTACCCGCCCGGAAAGCGAGCGCTCGGCAACGCCGGAGCAGCTTACCGCCATCCTGGCCGAAGAGGAGCGCGGCAAGACGCAGGGCGCTGAAACGGTGGGAGAGGCCTTGTCCATAGCTGCGGAGATGGCGCAGAGCGGCGATTTGATCTGCGTGGCCGGATCTCTCTATCTGGTGGGGGCGGCACGGAAGATTCTCCTGGGGGAGGTGGCGCCATGAATGCGGAGGGGGAGCTGTACGGCGAGGGGGTGGCCGAGGAGGATATTCGCCGCGAACGCGCCAAGGCGAGGGAGATTCGGAAAAGCAGATGGTGGCAGACCAAGCTCTCTCTGGGCATCTGCTACTATTGCGGCAAAAAGATTCCGGCCAAGGAACTCACCATGGACCATATCGTCCCCCTGGCCAGGGGCGGCACGAGCAGCAAGGGGAATCTCGCCGCCTGCTGCAAGGAATGCAACAATCTGAAGAAAACCATGCTGCCCATCGAGTGGGATGCCTACATGGAACGGCTGGAAGAAAGTGAAAAATGAAAAGTTAAGAATGTAGAGTTAAAGGTAAAAAGAGAAAGCTCCAGCACCTTGGCAAATGCCGTTCATTTTTAATTTTGCATTTTTCACTTTTCACTATTTTTAGTCTCCCAGGCAGATGCCGATTTCCCGGGCGGTCAGAACCTTGTCGCTGTTCAGCGGCACTTTTTTTCTGCCCTTTACCGCTTCTGCCAGGGGAACGGCAATGATGTCGGAGGCGGACAGCGCCACCATGTGATCGAAGACCTCCTGTTCGGCCAGACGAACCGCCGCGCCGCCAAAGCGCAGGGCCAGCATTCGGTCGAAGGTGGTGGGGGAGCCGCCGCGCTGCAAGTGGCCCAAGACCAGGGAGCGGGTGTCTTTGCCGGTTTTTTCCCTGATCTGCTGCGCCACCCATTCTCCCACTCCGCCCAAAATTACCTCCTGGCGTCCGATTTCATGGGCATCCGTGTCTTTGTGAATCACCTCAGCGTTTTTGGCTCTGGCCCCTTCCGCCACCACGACAATGGCGTAATTTTTGTGGTGCAGTTCGTTGTCATTGATCTTGGCGCAAACCTTGTCGATATCAAAGGGGATTTCCGGGATAAGGATGACATCGGCGCAGCCGGAGATCCCTGAGTTGATGGCGATCCAGCCGGAATCCCGCCCCATGACCTCCACCACCATGATTCGGTCATGGGACTTGGCCGTGGAATGCAGCCGGTCCAGCGCCTCGGTTGCCGTGGCCACGGCAGTGTCGCAGCCGAAGGTTCTTTGGGTGGACTGCAGGTCGTTGTCAATGGTTTTGGGCACCCCGATCACCGGCATCCCCTTTTCCGTGGCGAATCGGTGGGCTATCTCCAGGCTGCCGTCGCCGCCCACGGCGATGTGGCAGAAAAAACCCATGCGGGTAAAGGTCTGCATGATCCGGTCGGAAACATCGCGGAGTTCCACCTCGCCGGCCAGGTTTTTAATCGGCATGGCAAAGGGATTGCCCTTGTTGGTCGAGCCGAGGATTGTGCCGCCGGTAGGGGTGATGTCTTCAACGATTTCCGGGGTGAGACGGACAAGTTCGTCCGGGTCAAGCAGCCCCTTGTAGCCGCTACGGCTGCCGTAGACCTCCCAGCCCCGGTAATGGGCGGATTTGGTTATCGCGTAGATTACGGCGTTCAGGCCGGGGGCATCGCCGCCGCCGGTGGAGATGACGATTTTTTTCATCTGTTCAACCTCGTACAGTTACGAGAAAAGGGTTTTATTGGCAAGGGTCATTCTTCTTTTAGTTATAGCCTGAATCAGGCAGAGAGCAAAAGAAAAAACCAGCCTTGACTTATGCTCCTATATTTCTTAATTTAATCAATAAGAAAAAGCTGAAATTACTTTTTTCTTACCGGCCTTACAGCGCCGGATATTTTATATGAACCTTTTATGAGGAGATCATGGATGCTTGAGGTAACAGAGCAGGCGGTCATCAAACTGAAAGCGTACCTGGCCGATAATAATATCGCGTCTGCGGTACGTGTTGCGTTGATGCAGGGTGGCTGAGCAGGCCCCTCTTTGGGATTGGCTCTGGATGAGCCAAAAGAAAATGATGCGACGTTTGATCATGGCGGGATTAAATTCTTGCTGGACAATGACCTCAGCAATCAGTGCGGGGTCATCAAGGTAGATTTCATCGAGGCCGGGCCCCGTTCCGGCTTCGGGATTTCCTCGGCCAAGCCTCTTGGTGGCGGTGGCGGGGGAAGTTGCGGTAGTTCCTGCGGGAGCGGAGGCTCCTGCGGAGCCTGATTGTCTTGTGCTGACATTGTCCAATAAAAAACCCCGGCCCCGGCCGGGGTTTTTTATTGGACAATGGTGCTGCTGCCATGGGTTTATCTCCTGATCGTTTTTCGGAAATGTCTCGCCGGGCAAGGGCACCTGTGCAGAAATTGGTATGTTTTTTTCAGTTTTCAAAGATAATGGTAAGAAGAAAGGGGCGAAGGAAAACAGAGAACAATAAGGAGCTGCTTATGGCACAGCAGGAAGGAGCACAGGCCGCGAGCCTGACCGAAGAACAGGGGAAAGCGCTGCTCTGGCTGGCGCGGGAGACCATCGCCCGGCACCTAGGCATGGAGCCTCATGGGCCGGGGGCTGATATTGCGGCCCGCTTGCTGGATCAGGAGCTGCGGCACAAGCGGGGAACCTTTGTCACCCTGAAAAAGCATGGCGAGCTGCGCGGCTGTGTCGGCTGTCTTACCGCCATCGACTCCATTGTCGAGGGCGTAAAGCGCAATGCTCTCCATGCCGCTTTTGACGATTCCCGGTTCAGGCCGGTGGAGAAAAATGAACTCGCCGCAATCGAGGTGGAGATCAGCATTCTCACCGAGCCGATCCCCCTGGTCTATGGGAATGCGGAGGAGCTGCTTTGCACCTTGCAGGTCGGGATAGACGGGGTGATTATTCGACAGGGAATGCGGAGCGCCACCTTTCTGCCACAGGTCTGGGAGCAATTGCCAGATCCTGGGGATTTTTTAAACCATCTTTGCCGGAAGGCCTGTTTGCCCGCCGAGGCCTGGCGCTCAGGATGCCTTGAGCTTTTCATCTATCGGGTGCAGTATTTTGCGGAGCATGGTTGAATGCTCGACAAAAAAGGTACGCTCCCCGATGGCTCGGTGGATGGCTGTTGATTTTTACAGGGTGATATGGTACACCGCCGTTTGCTTTAAACGCAAGCCTGGGTGGCGGAACTGGTAGACGCAAGGGACTTAAAATCCCTCGATCGCAAGGTCGTACGAGTTCGATTCTCGTCCTGGGCACCATCTTGTATTCCCGTGAGTTCTCATAAAGACTCACATCCCGCGCCGGTTAACGGTTTGCGGGCTTTTTCATGTCTCATGAGTTCCCATGGTTTCCCATGTGTTCCCGCTTTTTTTGTTGGTATATTTGTTGGTATCTCGTGCCGACTTGTGATAATGTACCAACATGGCTGTCTCAAACAAACTCACTGACCTTTTTATTAAAAAAAGCCTTCCGGCTGATCGGCCTTACAAGCTGTCGGATGGCGGTGGTTTGTTTCTTTTGGTGCATTCTAACGGCTCGCGTTATTGGCGCATGGCCTATCGTTTCGGCGGAAAACAAAAGCTTTTTGCCCTGGGCATTTATCCGGGGGTAAGCCTGGCTTCCGCTCGGGCTGCTCGTGATGTTGCCAAACGTTTATTGCTTCAGGGGGAAGATCCGGGAGCAGTCCGACGTCAGGAAAAACAAGCTGAAAAAGGTCAGTCGGAAAAACACTTCCGCTACATGGCTCTTTCTTGGTTGGAAAATTATGCAGCTCGTTGGTCCACAGTTCATCGTGTTCGGGTGCTTGCCTCTTTTGAGTCCGATATTTTTCCGGCTTTTGGCAATCTCAATCTCGAGGAAATCACCCCGCCCATGGTCCTTGATGTTATCCGGGCTGTAGAAGCTCGCGGAGCTCTTGATGTTGCGTCGAAGATATTGCAGAGAATCAGCGCGGTTTTTCGCTATGCTATCCAAACCGGCCGGGTGTTTCACAATCCTGCTGCCGATATGCGCGGTGTCCTTAAGACCAGAAAGGTCACCCATCGACATGCTTTAGATAGGTCTGATTTGTCTGAGTTTTTTACCCGTCTTCAAGATTACAGCGGGGAGCCGGTGACAAAGCTGGCTTTGCTGCTGGTGGTTTTGACGTTTGTCCGTACCGGCGAGCTGCGAGGCGCTCGATGGGATGAATTCGATTTTGCATCCTTAGAATGGCGGCTTCCGGCAAGCCGTATGAAGATGAAGGCCCCGCATGTTGTCCACCTGTCCCGCCAGGCCGTGGCGGTCCTTGATGCCTTGCGGCTTCATACCGGCAACCAGGCTTTGCTTTTTCCCTCTCGGCTATCTCCAGAACGTCCTTTTTCAGAAAACACCATGCTTTTTGCTCTGTACCGCATGGGCTATCACGGACAAGCGACCACGCATGGTTTCCGGGCTCTGGCTTCAACGATCCTGAATGAATCCGGCTTTCGTCCGGATGTAATCGAACGTCAGCTTGCTCATGTAGAACGGAACAAGGTCCGCGCTGCCTACCATAGATCCGAGTATCTGGAAGATCGTCGGCGGATGATGGACTGGTGGGGGGATTACTTGGAGAATGCCGGGATGATTATTACGGCTGGTGCTCGCTGATCACGCTGCGGTGGTTTATTTATCTGTCCACCGAAGTTCAAGTTTTTTGTTGCACTTGGGATAATTTACGCAGCCCCAAAACTTTTCATTGCTTGTTGTTGAGGTCCGTTTGGTCATCTTTATTCCGCAGGCTGTGCATGTCGGCGTCATGTAATCTGTGTTGGTGATTTCCCTCAACATGGTTTCTTGTTTTTCGATTGGGAGGCTCTGTATCTCTGTTAGCAATTCATCGCCATTGACGAGCTCCATTTTTTGTTCTTTACCTTCTTCCCAGGCTATTTTGTAGAAACCTCCGGATGTGAAGAAAAATCCTTTCGCCACATTTTCTTTTGCCATTGTTCCGCGAAGTTCTCGGATTTTGCCCACAGTTATATCTGATTTTTGTGCTTTGCATTGAGCCAATCCATAAGGCTTTTCAGGAGCCTTTGCTTTGAAAACTCTGATATCTTTTCCGCCGTCACCGCCTGGCCCAAAATTTCCTAGCTCAGTTTTGAATCCTCTTTCTTCGAGGATTTTTGCGCACAGTTTTTCAAATTCACGCCATTCGAGACTTCTTAAAAATTCGATTGTCCAGGATGATTTTGCTTGTTTTGCTTCGAATGGTGGCTCTTTTTTTTCTGTTTCGGGTGGTTTCTCGTGATAGTGGTGATGATGGACCACTATTGTTTGTTTTTCTTTCTCTTTTTGATTTTGTTTCTTTTTCTTTGCGGTGAGTTTTTTATCCAGGTTGTCAAAAAATAACCTGATCCCCATCGCTGCAATGATCATCAGTACAATCATTCCGAATGTGTTTTGTATTTGCTTATTTCCTGTGAGTACACTTGCTGGTTCAAATTTGACAGGTTTTATTGCTTGGGTAATTGGTTTTTCTGCTTGGGTAGGAAAAGAATGTTTTTTGGATGGTGGAACGTTGATTTCTGTGTCTTTTTTGATGTTGCTGAAAACCGTTTTTCCAGATTCATCTGTGTAGGAATAGATTTGTTCAGTTTTTTTTGTGTTTATGGGCATTGCTCTACCTACTCCTGTCAATGGTCATGCAATAATGTACCAAAAATGGTCAAGCAAAGTGTACCACCTATGAAATGTAATCGGTGATTATCTTCCTGTAAGGAGGTGGTCGCCAT
>Ga0208373_1001181_pt1 | contig 36603 bp, 31 predicted proteins | sample RifOxyC2_FD_184036 | JGI IMG/M metagenome (GOLD analysis project Ga0208373, IMG submission 184036) | Soil microbial communities from Rifle, Colorado - Rifle Oxygen_injection C2 (SPAdes) | ecosystem: Environmental > Terrestrial > Deep subsurface > Rock core/Sediment | place: Rifle, Colorado...
TCGTCACGAGCCGCTTCAACTGGATGAACGTCGAGGGCATCGACGACACCAACATCTATTACTGCACGCTGGTCGGGCTCGCCATCACGGGCGCGCTCATCTGGATCACGGAATACTACACCGGCACGCAGTACTCCCCGGTCAAGAAGCTCGCGGAGGCATCCCAGACGGGACACGGCACCAACATCATTGCGGGCCTCGGGCTCTCGATGAAGTCCACGGCGCTCCCAGTGCTCGTCATCGTCGCGGGTATTCTTGCCGCGCAGTCGCTCGGCGGGCTCTACGGCATCGCCATCGCGGCCATGGCCATGCTCTCGCTCACGGGGATCGTCGTCGCGATTGACGCGTACGGTCCGATCACGGACAACGCCGGAGGCATCGCCGAAATGGCCGGCCTGCCAGACTCGGTGCGCGACGTCACCGACCCGCTCGATGCGGTCGGCAACACCACGAAGGCGGTCACCAAGGCCTATGCCATCGGTTCGGCCGGCCTCGCGACGCTCGTGCTGTTTGGCGACTTCATCCACACGGTCGAAACCGCGGGAGGAACGATCGACTTCAACCTTGCCAACCCGAATGTGATCGCCGGCTTATTCCTCGGCGGGCTCGTCACGTACCTCTTCGCGGCCATGGCCATGGAAGCGGTCGGAAAGGCCGCCGGCTCGGTGGTAGAAGAAGTGCGCCGCCAATTCAGGGAAATCCCGGGCATCATGGACGGCACGGGCAAGCCCGACTACAGACGTGCGGTCGACATCGTCACCAGGGAAGCGATCCGCAAGATGGTGGCGCCGGCCCTGCTCGCCGTGTTTGCACCGATCGTCGTGGGCTTTGGCCTTGGCGTGGACGCGCTCGGAGGCCTGCTCATCGGTTCCATCATCACTGGCCTGTTCGTTGCCATCTCCATGACCACCGGAGGCGGCGCGTGGGACAACGCGAAAAAGTTCATCGAGGCGGGCAACTACGGGGGCAAGGGCTCCGATGCTCACAAGGCCGCGGTTACCGGCGACACGGTAGGCGATCCGTACAAGGACACCGCGGGTCCGGCCATCAACCCAATGATCAAGATTCTCAACATCGTCGCACTGCTCATTGCCGCGCTCATCGTCTAACCAATCATCCAAACCCCGCCCCATGGCGGGGTTTTGATTTGGGGTATACTGTCCGCACTATGTCCGAGATCGCGCTTATCCACGGATTCGCAACCGGGCTCAACGTTTCCCTGATCCGCACGGCGCGGGGAAAGGACGCGGGGTTCTTTGGGTTCAAGGGGCTGGTCGAGAAGAGAATCGCGAAGCCGTTTCGGTGGGACGCGATTGAGAACGTGTCGTTTTGGAAGGCGCTCTCGCCGCTCACGTATCTCACCGTGTACAAACGCGAACGAGAAATGATTCAGTCGGAGAAAACGCACGCGGCACTCGACGCGTTTCTGCAGGAAGAACAGCCGCGCGTGGTCGTCTGCCACTCAATGGGGTGTGCGCTCCTGCTCGCGTTCCTCGCGCGCCACGGGTTGCCGTCGTCCGTCCGCCATGTCGTCTTCGTCCAGGCGGACATTCCGCGCAACGCGACGCTGCCCAACGCCGGAGTCGCCTGGCACAACCTGCACTGCCCGTGGGACCCCACGCTTCTCGCGTCCGCGATCTACCACCGATCGATTCGTGCCGGACAAATCGGCCTGCGCGACCCACGCGCGCGAAACCGTCTCACACCGCTTTTCGGCGGATGGAATCTTCATACCGTATCGATCAGCGATCCGAAAATTGCCGCGTGGACACTAACCCTTGCAATACCAATGCCCGGTATTGGTATTAGACTTGTTGCCAAATAAGCTTATAGGCGAGAAATGTCAGATTCGAGCGAAAGCCGTTTGAGAAAGCTGAAGGAATAGCGGAGCTATTTCGAAGGTTTAGAAAACGGCTTGCAGCCGAATGTGACGTTTTGCAGCCAGAAGATTATTTGGCGACAGGTCTATTGACGAATTCGCAAAAAACTGGTAGAACTCCGCTGCCATTCAACTACGGAGACTGGCACATGGACATCAGGCTTCGCAACGACCCTTACGTCCGCATGTGCGTCCACATGCCCCGGGCCCTCGTGGGCCGCTGGGAGAACGGCCAGGAAGTGGGACAGGGCCTCCCGCCCTACGCGCCCATCCAGGCGCACCCCGTCGACGACTTCCCCGAGCTTCCGGACGACTGGGAACGTTCCACCGAGGACACCGCCACCTACGTGGTCGGGCTTGCGGAAGGCAATGGGATGTGGTTCGACTTCACCCAACTCCCGAAGCACCCGACCCACGACGTGGCCGTGCGCATGTCGGTACAGGGCGTCTGCGCCCTGACCGGCATGGAGCTGACGAGCGGGCAGATGCCGCTCCACCAGTACCGGCACCGCTGCCCCGTGCACGGCGTCGCCTTCATGGGCAACCTGTTCTGCCCCCAGTGCGACCACGAGTGGCTGCCGCAGAACTACCTGGCCTCCACCGCCCCGGTCAGGATGTGGATCGACGGGTTCTGGGCCTCGACGGGCAAGAACCGCCAGTTCCTCATCACGGCGGAGGAAGGGAGGGGTGTGGCGGCGCAGCTCATCGGCGGCCGTCGCACATTCGACCTCACTTTCGCGTTCTTCAAATCGAAAGAACAAAAAGTCGGAGACGATTTCGACGGCATCGAATCGTCAAGTCAGCCTGACTACGAAGTCTTCCGCGGCGGCCGGGGGGTGTTGCGTCGTGTCACGCGCGACCTCGAGATCGGCGCCGGCGCGCTCATCAACCAGTGCATCGGCACCGACCCCAAGGAGATCGAGCACTGGAACGGCCAGCGCATCGGCACAGTGAAGATCTACTACATGCCGGCCGACCAGCTCGCCCAAATCCTCGCCGCCCGCGCCCAGCGCGCCGAGCGGCAGGGCGGGTTCCTCGGCGGCAATGGCCTCAAGGTCGGCAACGACGGCGGCAACAAGAAGTTCTGACCCCCTGCGGGTCTGGGAGACATCCGTCTCTCATTTTTTTATCCATTCATTGACAAACCGCGCAAAATGGAGTATCATCGCAACCTGCTCTTTCAGTCATGAGCAGCCACGCCCGCCGGGCAACATGGAGAAGATCAATGGAAACCAGTCCTACCGGATGGGAAACGTCCGCACTGCTCCGCCGGCATTACGCCGGCCTTCCGAACGTGATCGCCCTGTTCATCCTCGGACCGGAAGACGACGGCCCGCGAATCACGGTCGAACAGGCCAATGAGATCGTGGCCGATACGTTCGGCCGCGCCGCGCGATGCACCTACGGGGGTATCAGGCGCGTCGACCCAGGCGAACTCAAGATCGCCGTCAAGACGCAGACGGGGGAGACGATCTCCACCGCCGAGGCAAAGGCACTCGCCGAGTGTCTCGGCAAGCTTCACATCCTCCAGCCGGTATGCGAGAACGGGCATCTGCCCGTGCGCTTCACCGGCCCGACAACGTTTGCCTTCCAGGGCACGGACCAGCAGTGCCCGATCTGCAGGGTGCGCGTCATCGACCCCGACCCCACCGAGTTCGTTCTTGTGTGGATGGAGGGACGCCTCGGCCACTCGGCCGAGCGCGAAACCGACGGCGGCGACGGGCGCCTGGTCCCGAACCGCGAGGAGGATCTCCGCAAGGCCATCGGAACCCTTCACGCCTGGTTCGCCACCACCGACGGTGACGAATCCGCCAGCTGCAGCGAGCTGGCGATGGCGCTCCGGCAGGGAATGGCGCGCGGCGTGACGGCCATCCCGAACGGCACCAGGGTCATCGAGGCCATGCGCGACCCTGTGTCCGCTGGTCTAGACAGGTGGCAGTGCGAAAGCATCGCCCGTGCGGCCCGCGGCGCCCATCGCAAGGCGCGCAATCCGTTCCGCGTCCAGCAGGCCGCCCCCCAGACGGCTTCGGCGAAGACGACCGCTCCTGTGGGAAACGGAGAGAATGAACTCGTTCTGCTTCTGCAGGCGATGTTCTCGCCTTTTGAGATCAGGAGGATCATCCGGTTCACGAAATATGGCGAAAGACTCTCTGGCCTCATGCCTGGAGAGGGGGCGTCTCTGGCGCACGTGGCGGCGGCGGCGGGCGAGATCCTCACGAACCACGGTCTCGTCGACTCGGCGTTCTTCAATAAGCTGCGTATGCAACGCCCGCGTCGCGTCGAAGAGATCAATCTGGTCGCGCAGCTCTTCGACTGCTGAGCGCGACCAAACCCACGCAGGCCCGTCCACTCGACGGGTTTTTTTATCATCAACCGCGCGTTTGACAGGGTTCGGGTGTGATTGTAGATTTGTTTGGTATGCAACACGTCGCGCCAATGACGAACGGGAAGAAGGCCAAGGCCCAACGCCTTGGCTAGCTTTCGAACGTCATGCCGACGCGAGGGCCGCCAGGGTTTCCTGGCGGCTTTTCGTTGCGATCACCTAAACCCCGTTTCCCGGAGTCCCCGCATGTGGGCAGACATCGTGTCACAGGCAACGCAGGAGGAACCCGCGCTCCTCAGAAAGAACCCGGACGCCCTGCTCGCCCAGCGCGAGGACGGGCTCACCGCGCTCCGATTCCACGACGGGCACCCAATCGCCCACGCCACGCTCTGGCACCTGGCCGACGGATGGTATGAGCTTGGCACGGTGTGGGTCGCGCGCTCGCACCGCGGGCACGACCTGTCCGCGGAGCTCTACCGCGACCTGTTCCGCGACCACCCGGAACGCAACATCCTCGCCACCACCACCAACCCGGCGTCGCTGCGCATCGGCATCCGCGTGGGCATGCGGTGCGTGCCGTTTCGAGCGCTTCCCGCGTCCGTGTGGCGGGAGACCTGCTGCTGCCCGTTCGCGAAGACGGGCAGCGACGACAACGTTTCGGCCTGTCGCCAGCGCGAGTCGCGATGCTTCGTCCGCGTCACCGAGCAAACGTGGTGGCGTCTTGGCCAGCCCGCGGAAATCGACTTTTGCGCACTCCTCTAGTTCCGACTTGCTCGGGACTTTTTTTGAGCAAAGAAAAAAGCCGTCGGGAAGTCCGACGACTAGGAGAGCTTCCCGGTACGGCGCGCGACCGCGACGATACCGGCGATCTGCTGGGTGGTGAGGCGCCGGTGGGCGCCGTAGGCCGTCCGAAACTTGTTCCAGCCTTCGACGTCATCCAGGGCGACGGCCCGGCGGGCGGCGCACACGACGTTGCGATCGTTCTCATCAGGCTGACGTTCGACACCACCCCTGGAAGGCGGAACCGCCCCGTCGATTCCAGACGGCGCGGGGATGGACGCGGGCCAAAACCGCGTCTCCCATCCCGCGGGAGCCGGAGCCTCTGCCGCGGACGGCGAAATCCCATTCCTGTTGATTGCGCGGGTGCGCAACGACAGGATGGCCGCCACCTGCCAGGGAGTGAGCCCGGTTTCCACGCACGCCGCGTCACGCGCGTGGTGGAGCCAGAAGAGCTCGGACACCGCGTCGCGTCGCGCGCCCACAATGGCCTTGTCCTCATCCGAGGCTTCGCGCGTCTTGAGTGCGGGGACACTGATCACATCGACGGTGGAGTACCCGTGCGAGGCGGCGTACGCGCGCAGAAGTGCGAGCTCCCGCACGAGCGCGAGCGTGCGCTCGGCGTCCTGCTGCAGCTGTGAAAGGACGTCGGTCATCGTTCTACCTCGTGTCAGTTGTTGATCGTCACGTCCATCCCGTCAGCAGAGATGAACGTCAGTGGCGTCCGAACCGCCAGGTCCCATACCTGCCGGCACAGATCGCGCAGTGAGTACCTCCCACCCTCAATGCGCCAGTACTTCAGAAACCATGCCTGCATGGGCTGGCCGCTCGGAGAGTAGTAGAGGATGTGCCGAAACGCGGTCGGCCAAAGGATCGTTGTGCGTTCCTCCATTGCCATCGCGAGCATGGGCTCGCGTACCAGCCGGAGTCCCTCGCCATGGCCGTTGCCATTCAGCCGAAGCTCGATTGCGTCGATGCCCGGAGAAATACGTGCGCTCAGGAACTTCGTGTCGAACGCGCCGTATCCGTGTCGACCAATGTCCATGAGACCGAGCCCCATGACCATCCACCACATGAATCCGAGCTCGCGGCGCAAGTGCGAGTACGGCCTGGCGTACGGGTTCGCAAGCATGGTCGCCGCGATCTCGTAGCGTCGTTCCATCATGCGCAGCTGGGTGTAAACCATCTCGTGGTCATCGAGCGTCGAGCGGAACTTGGACGCATGCAACGAGCCGTCGCGCAGGGAATGCCCTCGCGCCGCATAGCTCGTCACGGCCAAATCGGACGAGTCGTCACAACAAGGAGCGGTCAGACGCAATGCAGCAAGGATGTCCCTCACGTGCGTCTCGTATCCTCCCTCGAAGTCGAGATTGGCGAACCGGATCGGCGCGATGCGCTCCCTCATGAGAATCGGCGCGGCCGCGGCAGGCGCGCCGGCGATGACGCGAATTCCACGTGCGTTTCGAACCACTTCCGGAAGGATGGCAACGTCACGTTCGCACCCAATGAGCTGCCTGGGCGTGATACCCTTCCGGGCATAGTGGTCAAGCTCAAGGTTCTCCGCGCCTGGCAGGTAGAGGCCTACCGGCGCGCGATCGATTTCAAAGGACGCGGGAAGAAAGTCCATCCACGCGTCCCGCACCTTATTTTTCGGTGGGTTGTCGTGGCTGTGCATTTGTTCTCCGCTCACGTGAACCGTGAGGGAAAAACCTAGCAATTTCAAATGATTTCGTCAAGGAAATGTCATCGTTTGTTCTTCCGCTCGTTGACCGTTGCACGAATGTCTGATATGAATTTCCCTCGGCGATCCGCCGAAACCCCGGAGGTCAGACATGCCCGAATCCACCGCAACCGAAAATGCCATCACTCGGGCACTTCGTGAGATATGCCCGAGATGTGCCGACGGATTCGACTCGGGTTGGCAACAAACCGTCATGACGTTCGTCCACAAATCCGACCGCGCGTGGCTTGAAACCATTGAGCGCGTGGCGGGAAGGATGGTACGCGCGGAACACGACAGGCGACCGCGAAGTAACCACACCGAATATGCCGTCAGCGCGCTGTTCGCAATCGGCGTCGTGGACGATACCGGTTCCGAGACCACCGAGCTCGTCATCGCCTGCGAAAACGCCGGGATTCCGTTCAACGACGCGGTCGAGATCTACAAGCTGACGCGGGGCCTTGCCATGAGGACGCCGAGCACTGACGCGTACCAGCGACAGGAATTCGTCCGCGGGCTCATCGGGCACCTGACGTTCCACGCGTCGCACGTTCCTCCGGAAATCCGACGCGCGCTCAACCGCGGAGACGTGCTTCTGCTCGGCATCGACATTTGGGCGGACTCGCGGGGAGAGGTCCCGCTGTGCAAGTGTCTCCGCGTCGCATGCGCGACGACACGGCGGAACATCACCCGCGACGAAGCCTTCTGGATGGCGCGGGCGTTTACGCCCGCGCGCGTCGACGACCTGATTGCCCTGCTGGAGAATGAGCTCATGAGAACGAACAGCGTCAAATTCCTGCTCTACCGGCCAGGAACCGTCGAGCGGAACGACCTTGCAAGCCTGATGGCGGCACGCTCCGCCTGATCCCGCGCGGGATCTTTTTTCTTATGTGCGTCTTGACGATCACAAGATTTTCCGGTACGTTCATCTGCCGGCTTTTGCCGCCTAAAAGCGGTCATTCGCCGAAACGCCTTACCAGGGGAAGTGATGTCCACGAAGACTGACAGAAGACGCAAAAGGCAAAAGCTGCTCGTTGAAAGGTTCGGTCCCGTACCGACTCCGGCAAAAACCGAACGGTCCCTGGCCACGCTGATCGAAGCCATACCTACCGGCGACGCGTGCGACTACGCGCCTGGGACCTGGCAGCCGCCTGCCGAATTCCACTCGGTTCCGGAAACGGAATCGGACGGTGGCCGGACTCTTGAGCCCGACGTCGACGACGCGGACAAGACTGGGGCCGATGAAGTGCCGTTCGCACTCGGTCTTGCCGATTGGGCTCGACCGGTGGTCCCGTTGCTCGACCACGGACCGGATCCAGCGCCAGCCCCGGCAGACCCGGGAACGCCGGAGGCGGAAGACGATCCGTTCGCGGATCTCATCGCCGCGGCGGAACTCGTCGTCGAGGAAGAGAGTCGCGCAAGCGGCGAAATGCCGGATCCGGATCCGGACCTGCGCGTCCTCATCGCGCACTCGTTCGACAGCACGGTCATGCTTGCCATGGCGCTTGGCGACCCCGACTACGCGCTCGCACAGCATGTCGAGCGCGGCGAGTCGCTCCGAGCCGCCGCGGAAAGGATCCGCGCCAGGCTGCCCGCCCAGGCACCGCCGGCGGATACCGACGAGGCCCTAGGACAAATGGCGATCGCACCGCATCTGCGACGCGTGATCGCGGCGCTGAGCGCAACATCGCTCGGGCTCACGGACGTGTCCCGCGACCTGGAGCAACAGGCGCTTGCCGCTGGCACCGCCTACCGCCAGGCGCTTACCGCGCACCGCGACCGCATTGAGCGGTGTCAATCCGAATGGCCGCGTCTCAGCCTCGCGGTTCTCCTCCATCAGGCCGCGAAGCCTGAGGCAAGCGCCTCAACGCGAACAGCGTTTCGCGCTGCGGTCCAGCGAATTCTCGCGGACAAGAAGGAGCTCGACGAGGCGAGCGAGCGGCGTGTCGCGGCGGAGCAGGGGATCCACTCCATGCACGCGACGTGGATTCGCGGCAGGAATCACGTCTTGGACGTTCGCCGAAAGCTCGGGAACGTTCGCGCGGCCTGCCAGCTGTTCGAACTGGATCCCGAGCCGTTCGAGGCGACGATCGCCGCGGCCGAGGATTCGTGCAGGCGCTCGCTCGAGGAAATAGACGGGCACAAGGCCCTCGTGTCCATCGAGCCGATCAGTTTTTCGCGCGAGGTCGGACAGATCCTCGCCTCGCTCCCGAAGGCCGTGGAGTCACTCGACCGACTTGACCGCGTAGGGGAACAGGAACTCGCGGACCTGATGCTCATCGCGTTCGGGCTGGTCCGTTCGACTCGCTCGCCCGGCCGCGCCCCAAAGACGGTCGCCCGCATGCTCCGGCACGGCGGGCTCGTCGAGGAGCGCGATGAGGAACGCGCGAACGCCGCCCTGCGGGAGCTGTATTCAAACGCCTTCAGCAAGGTGCAGTGGAGACGCAGCTGGGTGTGGGTTCTCACGGAGGATGGGATCACGCTCGCGGAGCGCGTTCTCTCGGCGCGCGAGGACATCGCGCGCGTCACGGACGCCGTTGCCGAAGGACGGCGCATCGTGAATGAGCAGCAGCGCGAGACGCGCCAACGCCTCGCAAGGGCCGCGGAAGAAAAAAGAACCGCGGCAGCGGCCGCATCCAACACCCCCTGACCGCCTGGTCGGGGTTTTTTATGAAAAAAAGATCCCGAGGTGGGATCAGTGGTGCGCGACCAGGCGCGCGACAATGTCTTCGTAGCCTTCGAGAAGGTACTCGTCGCCGGCAATGTCCTGGCGCAGACGTTCCGCATCCAGCTCGTTGCTCGTGCGATCCCCGAGCCCATCTAGCTCGGCGACGGTCCTTGCGAGCACAGCCTCCGCCTCCGCAAGGATTTGGCGGGCCTCCTCGACTTTCCTCCGACGTTCGGGCTCCTGCGAGACCAGCTCGGCGAATCTCCGCTTTCGCTCATCCATCTGGCCGAGCATCTCGCGCTTCGTGCGAACTCCAGACTCGATCTCCCCGCGCGACCTGATCACAGACTGCTGGGCAGGTTCCGAAGCCGGGGCCGAAAGTTCCTCGGTCGGCGCGGCGGCGGGCGCGATGCGCACGCGGTACCGGCCCTTCGTCCCCCTCTTTGCCACTCCCTCGTTCAGGAGCTCGACGCCGCCGGTGGCGACCAGCCGCCGAAGGTAGCCGTTGGTCGTACTGTTCGGAAGGCCCGAGACGCGTTCCACGTCCGCGACGGAGAACTCCGCGTCGCCAATGCGTTCGATCAGGAGCGCGCAGAGCTTCTGAGCCTGCTCTTCCCTGGGAGCGCGCGCTCGACGGACACGCGGGACGACCTCCGTGGCCAAGGGCTCCGCAGGCATGGCCTCCGACGGCTTGGGCCGCGACGCGGCTGGAACCTTCGCGAGACGTACGAGCGCCTCTTCCGCCGCCGGCTCCGGATCCGGCCAAAAGCGCACAACGACCTTGTTGACCATGGCCGTGACCCCCCTGTCGAGGTCGACGATGCGAGCGCGGTTCTTCCCCCGCGCGCTGTCGCTTGGGAGAACTCCTTCTCGCTCGAGTAGGTGCAGCACCAGGTTGGGCTGCGTGCCGTACGGCGCCACGATCCGGACGCACTCTTCGTGCGGAATCGGCCGGCGTGTGCCGGCGATGTAAGTCCGCGCCAATGCCAGGGCCGCACATGCGTTTCGTTGTGCGAGCCGCACGGTTTGGTCGTTCATCACTTGTTCCTCCTTCGGCATCACGAACTCCTTCTTCGGAAATTTCCGAAGATCCGACCCTACGTGTCTGTGCGACAAATGTCAATTATTTCCTTGACACCGCTTCACTGCCTTGTTAGGATCATCCCCTTCTGGCCGTCCAACGTATGACGGGCCGGAATGATGCTTCCCAATCGAAAAAACAGACTTTGGAGGGCCTATGAGCCGATCATGGAAACTGCTTGACAAGGCGTTTGCCTACGGGCGGGAAACCTCGCTCGGCAATGTGCTTCGCGCATGGATCGACGCCAATGGGGTAAGTACGCACGAGGCCGCGAGGTACCTCCAGAATAACGAATTGTTCGGCGCGATCCAGAACATCGACGCATGGCTCGGCGACGAGCCTGCCGGCGAGCTGTTCACCGCGCGTGCCAGAAAGTTCGAGTCCCTTACCGGAATCGACCTCGAACAAGTGATCGTGCTCGAGGCAAAGCGAGAAGCGATTCGCCGGCATCCGGAACTCGCCGACAGCATGCGCTTCGACCAGGGCGTCACGCGAAGCGAGCTTGTACAAATGGCCGTAGCATGGACGGAAAAGTACAGCGGCAGCCGCCACTGCCTCACGCGCCAGATCGGCGTGCCGGACAACCGGATGTCGCCGTGGATCCGAGGATCGTTCCTGCCAAGCGGCGAGGAGCTCGTTCGACTCGTCATCGGGCTCACTCGCGGTCTCATCGAGGCCGCGTGCCAGGAGGACTGCTTCCTTGCGCTCATCGCCCGCAACATGTTCGACATGACGACGGAGGACCTGTTCGTCTTCCGATCGTTCAGGGAGATGCTCGATACGCTTTTCGCGGAACTCGGGGACCGAAGGGCCGCGAGCGACAAACAAAGCGTGTTCGGACTGAACCAGCCGACCGTGGACCGCCTGCGCAAGTGGGACCCGACCAAAAACAAGCTGCCAATGGAAACGGTCCTGACGCTCGCGCATTCCTTCCTACGGCTTCATCGTACGGACCTCGTCGATGCCTTCGACCGCATGCGGCCGGAGTTCGAGACGACCTGGACGGTGACGCCAAAGACCGAGGCAATCGCGTCCGAACCGGAACCCGAGGCGGAACACGAACCGGAACTGCCGGCCGTCGCGAAGCAGACCCACGCAAGGGAACGGGCCGACGAACCGACGGAACAACAGAACGCGGAAACCGCCGAGCTGCTCGAGCTGCTCCGGTCGCTCAAAAAGGGCGCGTCGCATCTGCGCGCCTTCCTCGACGAGCTCGCGCCAGTCGCGACCGGACGCGAAGTCGCTCCCGAACCCGCGCCGGTAGTTTCCTCGCGACCCATGGTCATCGGCGAAACCATCGACGGGCTGGAGCACTGCCTGGGCGCATCCGGATTTCCGGATCTCTCCGGAGAACATCCGGATCCAAACCAAATAAAACGCGTTCGCGAAGCGTTCGCCGCATTCCGCCGGCTGCTCATCGCGCTTGGCGGACTCAAACAAGCTGCGCGGCGCGACCTCGGTCTCAAGCCCGATCTCGAGGAAGCCGTGCTCCTCCTGTTCGGACTGCTGAAGTACGAAAGTCCCGGTGCGGCCTTCCAGATCATCAAATCCAACATCGACATGGCGCGCAACCAGCGCGCGAGGAGGACCAGGTGAAATCTAGTAGCACTTCCGGCCGCGAGGCCGTTCGTTCGGGCGTTGACCCCGACGTCCTGTTCCAGATCCTTCGTTCCTTCCTTTCCTTCCCTCGATCCATCGCGGAGCTCATCTCCAACGGGCTCGACTGGCGAGTGAACGGATCGTCGCCAGAAATCTCCGTTCGATACGTGAACGACGGAGACGAAATCAACGTCGAGGTGACGGACCAGGGCCGCGGCGCGGACGCGAAGGGTCGCCGCTACCTCACCTCGCTCGGCCGCTCGGCCGCGCGCGAGCTGGGCGGGATGCGCGGCCAAAAGGGTTCCGGATCCAAGTCCTGGATCTGGCACTGCAGGTACGTGACCATCGAAACCGTTCCGGAACCCGGAACGCTGTACCGCGTCAAGGTCACGGTAGAAAAGCTCCTGGAATGGCTGTTCGGAACCGGCGTCGGGAATACGGACGCGTGGGAAGTCGTCACGAAGCCGGGAAACCATCCCGTTCGCGCGACCGGAACCAGGATCATCCTGCACGGTCTCGGCGCAGACAACGGCCAGACCTACAAAAAAAAGCCCATGGTGAGTACGCGTGAGGATCGCTCTCCTGCAAGGCTCATCGCTGAGCTGGCCGAGTGCCTGGCCCCGAACGTCGACCGTTTCATCACGGTGACGGACGAAAAGAACGTGTCTCACCGCCTGGCCGCCCGCAGGATCGAGGGCGAACCGATCATCGGGGAATCCCTTGGCGTGCCGGGCGTGGGCGACATGTCCTGGGACGTGGCCGTGGTGGCCAACCGTCAAGCCGGCATCGACGCGCTGCGAATCGGCGCGCTCGGTACCTACGTCACCTGGCAGGAGTTCGTCCGCCTGGTGCGCCGCAACACGCGCTACCGCACGCTGCTCGCGCCGCTCGACCAGTTCTGGGACCCGCGTCTCTCGGGCTACATCGAGGTCACCGGACTCAATGACCACCGGTCAACGAGCTCGGAGGCGTTCGACGCGGACGTAGGCGAAGACGAGGAGCTCGTCGAGGGCGCTCTGGTCACGCTCATCGAGCGAATGCTCCCAGGCGTGCAGGAGGCACTCAAGAACGAGCGCCCCACGGTCACGAGCGACGTCGCCAGCTTCCTGAGCGGCATCGCGGGAGTCATCCAGTCCGCGACCGGCGTCATCCCAATGGGCGGTCCGACCAGACACGTGAGCGTCACCAAACGCCGTACGAGCATCATGCTCGAGCGCGGCGACCAATACGAAATCGAGATCAAGGCGGATCACGATACTCGGGTCGTCTGGGATGACTCGGACTCCGGCGGAACCATGACGCCCAAGCGCGGGCCCAAGGGCACGTACACCGCTGGTACCGCCTGCGGCGACGATTATACGCTCGTGGCGCGGAACGTGGCCGATGCCACGCAGGTGCTCTACGAGGTGAAGGTACGGATCGTCCCCGAGATCCCATTCGCATTCTCGAAGCCGATCTACCGGATGGACACGAACGACCGCGTGGTCGTGTCCATCGACGAGCGCGCGCTGCGCCGCACCTCGGGAGACATCGTCATCCAAGTCGCCAAGAAACAGAGTGACGGGGCACCGCACGACGTGCGCCTGGAGCATGACGGCACGCACAGGGCGTCCGTGGCGTCCGGTTGCACGGAAGGGTTCGTGGAAATCGAGGCGTTCGACCGGAACAATCCGGGGAACTTCCACGCGTGGGCCAAGGTGTCGATCGAGCGAGGGCTTCGGGATCGTCCCAAGCAACGGTCCCCGCTCGACCTCGAGTTCGTGTACGACGGACGTCGGTACATGCTGGCGGCCAGCATGTACAGCGGGTATCATGAAGCCCTTCGACAGGTTTCCTACCTGACCCCGGGCGAGGAGGCGTCCACGATCACCCTGAACCTCGATCACCCCCTCTTCGATGGAAAGGCGGATGTCGTGCGGGCTGAAAGCGCGCTCTGGCAGATCGCCATGCGCGTGGTGGATCACGTTTCGCACGGCCTTTCCGTCGAGGAGATGGTCCAGGAGTCCGGGGTGATCTACGCACACATCTCGCGACCCCAGGCTTCCTGACCTGGGAGCGAGAACCGCAGCTGCCGATCCGTCACACGGATCGGCTCTTTCTTTATACAAACGATCGCAGGGTTGACGGATACCCTCATTTTTCGTACACTCGCCCCATTATGGTAAACGTACAATTCGAACAACTCCCAAAAAATTCGCTAAAAATCCGCGTCACCGTCCCACACGATGACGCGATTCCGTTCCTCGAGGCCGCGGCTCTTCGCATGAGCGAAGAAACGTCCATCCCTGGATTTCGTCCTGGAAAAGCCGGCTTTGAGGTTGTCAAGGCGCGCGTCGGAGAACAAAAAATCTACGAGGAGGCGCTCGAGGCGATCGTGCGCAAGACGTTCGTGGACGCCGTGACCTCGAATGAAATCGAAACGGTCGGCAGCCCGAAGATCGACGTTGAAAAGCTCGCGCCGGGCAACGACATCGTGTATACGGCCGAGGTCGCGCTCATGCCGAAGATTTCCAAGCTCGCGGACTGGCACGCGCTGACCGTCGGGAAAAAGCCACACGACGCCACAAACAAGGACATTGAGCTCGCGCTCACCGACTTGCAGCGCATGCAAACCAAAGAAACGCGCGGCGCTTCCGGCGCGGTCGCGACCGAAGCGGACAAGGTCGTGGTGTCCATGAACATGAAGAAGGCGGGGGTGCCAGTGGAGGGCGGGCAATCGCCGAACCACGTGATCTATCTCACCGAGTCCTACTACGTGCCTGGTTTCAAAGAACAACTCGTCGGCATGAGGGAGGGAGAGGAAAAATCCTTTACCCTGACATTCCCAGAGGAACACACTAGCAAAATGCTCGCGGGAAGCGCGGTTGAGTTCGAGGTCGCCATGAAGGAAATTTACAACCTCGAACATCCGGAACTCGACGATGCGTTTGCCTCGGCGCTCGGCCAAACGGACATGGCCACGCTCAAGGATCTGCTTAAAAAGAATATTCAAGGGGAAAAGGAACTTGAGGAAAAGAGCCGTCAGGAACGCGAAATCCTCGAGACGCTCGCGAAGGAATCCCGCTTCGACGACATCCCGGACCTCTTGCTCAATGAGGAGATCAATAAAATGATCCACGAGCTCGAGCGAGGAGCAGCGGAGCAGGGGATGGAATTCCCGGAATACATGAAGTCAATCAAGAAGACGGTCGCGGAACTCAAGCTCGAATTCACGCCCCAGGCGCTCACCCGCATCAAGGTCGCTCTCATCCTGCGGGAGATCGTCAAGAATGAAAACGTGGAGATCACGGACGCCGAGGTGGAAGAATCGCTCGACCAGATCGCAGAGCGCTACGAGGACAAGGAAGCCCGCGACCGCATCTACGACCCTGAATACCGCGGGTACGTCGAGTACACGCTCAAGAACCGCAAGGCGATCGAGAAGCTGCGCGAGGCCATGGTGAAATAGCGGCCGGAGACCCGATGTCGAGATGATGGGCATCGAGGCGGTCCAAAATATAAATAGGCTGACGAGCGCCGCGTGGCGCTCTTTTTTGCATATTTTCTCGCGCAAGCATACGATGGACCGGTTGCCCCATATGAAATTTGGAGCGCACGTATCTGCGGCAGGAGGAGTTTGGAACGCCCCGAAAAACGCGGGTGCGCTTGGGTGCGAGGTCCTTCAGATGTTTTCGCGCCCTCCGCAAGGAGGAAAGCCATCGCCGATCACCGATGAGGTCGTCTCAAAATTCAAGGCGGCGATGCGCGAACACGCGATCGAACGCGCCTATATCCATGCTCCCTACTTCATCAATCTTGCCAGCAAAGAAAGACGCATTAGCCAGGGTTCCGTGGACGTGATTCGCGGGGAATTGGAACGCGGCTCGAAGCTTGGATGCCGCGCGGTCATGTTTCATCCCGGTTCCGCGAAGGACGTCGGGCAGGATGCGGGCGTTAAGATGGTGATTGACGGGCTCAATCGAATCATGGACGGTTATGACGGATCGTGTCAGTTGCTCATCGAGATTTCTGCGGGCGCGGGCATGGTCATGGGGGATTCGTTCGAGGAGATCGCGACGTTTATCGGCGGGACGGAACGCGGAGATGAGATCGGCGTCTGCTTCGACACCCAACACGCGTTCGCATCGGGCTATGACCTGCGCACGCCAGAGACCGTGGACGTCACGTTCAAGCGCTTCGACAAGATTATCGGAATAAATAAACTCATCGCGTCGCACTGCAACGATTCAAAGGTGGAGTTCAATGGACGCAAGGACCGTCACGAGCACCTGGGGAAAGGCCATATTGGCATCAAGGGATTTCAGGCGATCGTCGCCTATAAAAATTTGAGCGAACTAGATCTGATTCTCGAGACGCCGTTGGACGATGGCGTAAAAAAAGACATGGCCATTTTAAAAAAATTTCGATCATAATATGGCCAGTTCTCCATTAAAAACTGCTATTTTTGCGGCACGCGAAGCCGGAAAAATTCTGATGGCGGCCTACGAGGGCTCCGCGGAATCCCTGGATGTCCATTATAAAAAATTCCGGGAGCCGGTTTCGATCGTGGATCTCGCGAGCAACGACGCGATCATCCAAAAAATCAGCCGCGCCTTCCCGAATGACGGTATCTTAAGTGAGGAATCAAAGGGATTGGAAGCTCCCAATATTGCCGGCGCCGGATTCACCTGGATCATTGACCCGCTCGACGGAACATCAAATTTCATCAATCACATCCCACTATTCGCGGTCGTGATCGCGCGAGTCCAGAATGGAATCCCGATGCTCGGTGTCATTTATGACCCGCTGCACGACGAACTGTTCACGGCGGATCGCGGGAAGGGAGCAAGGCTCAACGGCAAGCCGATCCGCGTATCCGAACGCGACGTCACGCGCGGAGCAATGCTGTTCGCAGGACGCGGATATCGCGACCATGACCGCCTGCGCCACGGACGGATCATTTATGCCCTCGAACGAAAGACGCCCTATTTTCGGCGACTTGGGTCCGCGGCCCATATGCTCGCCGGCGTGGCATGCGGAAGGGCGGACGCAACCATTTTAACGGGGAATAAGCCATGGGATACGGTCGCGGGAATGCTCCTTGTCGAGGAAGCGGGCGGCAAGGTATCGAATTATTGCGGGAAGCACTGGACGATAAAAAGCGAGGACCTTGTCGCGACGAACGCAGCAATTCATAAGCATATCGTTGCCATTACAAAAAGGTCGGCCTCCCGCTAACACTATGATCGTGACCATACACGCAAAACCAGGCGCACGAAAAAATGAGATCGTTTGGCTCGATGAAAATACGGCGAAAGCGTCGGTCACGGCCCCTCCCGAACGGGGGAAGGCAAATGAGGCAATTATCGGTCTTGTCGCGGAACACTATAACGTCTCAAAATCATGCGTCCGCCTCGTTCGCGGTGCAACGACTCGCGTCAAACAGCTATCTATAGATGTATGAATGAAACATGCGTCGCGTGCGGCAGCGATCCATGCACCTGTCCAAAGGAATAGTCTTAAAAAACACCCGGCAACGGGTGTTTTTTAAATGACTGGATCATGCCCACCCTTCGAAAATGGATTGCACCGGAGAATCCGCCAAACCGTTCTTATCCCTCCTATGAGGACACCGTGCTTGTCTACGCTTTCGTAGCCATACTGGGAGCATGACGGATAGAAACGACAATACCCATTCGGGTAAAACCGCTTTGGCCAACCATGGTCAAACGAAATGGTGCTTTGATAAATCCGAATTGTCCAAAGCACGATGATCTTTGAAAGACTCATAAAATATTCGCTTTTTTCAATCCGGAGACCACATGCTTCTCCAGCTCCTGGAACGATGCCCCCATCGCCTCTTTTTTTACGAGTACCATAATGTCATAGCCAGGCCTGATATCGGACAAACGGGTACGGATCGCTTCCCGAACCTGCCGACGCAACCGATTTCGAACCACGGCACTCTTTGAAACTTTGGTCCCGACGACGACCGCGAATCTCGTGACGTTGAGGTCGTTTTTTCGAAACTTGAATCCCACCCAGACATCAAACACGCCCTTGCCTTTGGCAAAGAGCGCTTTGATGTCTTTATCGAGACGCAATCGATTCGGACTGGGTAACATAGCGGAGAAGCAGGCTTTCTCTTACTTCTTCTTCGCCTGAACACTCACATGCTTTCGGCCTTTGGCCCGACGTCGCTTGAGAACGTTCTGTCCAGCCTTGGTGCTCATTCTAGAACGAAACCCATGTACCTTCGCACGACGGGCCTTTTTTGGTTGGTGCGTTCGCTTCGGCATAGAGAATTGTCACTGATTACTATTTTTACAGATATACAGATGATTTTTGAGTATCTGATCAATTGACCAGCACCCAACTGTCATTCCGAGACAACCCTATCATACCGTCCCCAATTTATCAACCATACCCACACCTTCTGCACAGATCCTTTCCACCGTCTGTACACTTGCCCACATGTGGATAAATGATTTAAGATGACGAGCGTCGCTTCTAAATCGTCGATGAGACACACGCACTATGAATACCAACGAACTGTGGCAGGCGGTTCTTGGCGAGCTGGAACTCTCACTCAGCAAGGTGAACTTTACCACCTGGTTTAAAAACACCTTTATCGTCTCCTTCGACAACGGGCAACTATTTATCGGCGTGCCTAACATGTTTACAAAGGCATGGCTTGAAAAAAAATATCATAAGGAAATTTACCAATGCCTGCAATCGCACACCAACAACACCGTGAAGGCAATCTGCTACAAGGTTGAAGCACGATCCTCGGGAACGTCACAACCCATCCATGAGCGCAATGAGCCGGTCATCGTATCGATAAGCGAAGAGGCTCCGCGCGAGACTCAGCCCGTCACGAGCTATCGCCAACAACCGGACAGCACAACACAAAACTTCGGCGAGTTTTCAATCAACGCCAAGTATACCTTTGAAAACTTCATTGTCGGCAAACAAAACGAACTCGCCCACGCGGCTGCACAGGCCGTCGTATCCCAACCGGGCGGCGTTTACAACCCATTGTTCATCTATGGCGGCGTCGGCCTTGGAAAAACGCATCTGCTGCAAGCCATAGGCAACGAGATTGTTCGAAAGAACCCGCCGTCCAAGGTCCTGTACGTCACAAGCGAGCGTTTCACCAATGATTTCATCAACGCGGTACGAAGCGGCCAAGCAAAAGATTTTAAAAATCGCTATCGAACCGTAGACGTTCTCCTCATCGACGACATTCAGTTCATTACGAGCAAGGAACAGACGCAGGAGGAGTTCTTCCACACGTTCAACCAGCTCCATCAAACAAACAAGCAAATCGTCATCTCTTCCGATCGGCCGCCAAAGGCGATTCTGGGCCTTGAAAATCGCCTAATCTCACGCCTTGAGCAAGGAATGCTCGCGGACGTCGGAAGTCCGGACTTTGAGACGCGCGTCGCCATTCTCGATACCAAATGCCGGGAGAAGTCATTTCCGCTCGACAGGGAAATTCTCCATCATGTCGCGACCGTCGTGCAAAGCAACGTCCGTGAACTGGAAGGCGCGCTCAACAAAATTATCGCATTCCACCAGTTCAAGAACATGATCCCCTCCGTGGATTCCGTCCGACCGATCCTTTCCTCATTCCAACCCGCCTCCGCGCGCAAATCAATCACCGCGCGGCAGCTTATCCACACGGTCGCCGGTTATTTCGACCTGCAGATCGAGGACCTGCTCGGCAAGAGCCGTGAAAAACGCCTGGCCTTCCCACGGCAAATCGTCATGTACCTCATGCGCGAGGAGATGAAGTCCAGCTATCCGTCCATCGGGTTGGAAATCGGCGGGAGAGACCACACGACGGCTATGCACGCCTACGATAAAATCTGTGGAATCGTAAGCGAGGACGAAAAGCTCCAGCATGACCTGGAACTCATCAAACAACGGTTGTACGCACTTTAACCACAGTTCTTTCCACATGCGAACCCATGTGGAAAGACTCCGCAGAATGTGCCGGATAACCCTGTGGTCGAGCGACGGATAACACCTGCACACATCTTGTGTTCACCCCAACCACTGCTTCCATCCACTTGTCTTCCAGGAAGTAGCAAACCGTTACTCCACATCGTGAACGTGGAAATATAGGCTGGGTTAACTCATAATCCCAACCTTATCCACTTCATCCACCTCCCTACTGTCGTTACTAGAATATATTTAAAACGTCTCTAATAATAATGATGACGGTATGAAGCTGACCTGTACGAGGGACAACCTTCATCAAGGGCTATCGATCGTAAGCCATCTCACGGGCAAGAACGTTAACTTGCCAATTCTTCAAAACGTTTTGATCAAGGCGGAGAGTGGAACGATTCGTTTTACGACGACGAACTTGGAAATGGCAGTCAGTTGCCTCGTGCGAGGGAAATTGGAAGAAACCGGCGAAACGACCGTTCCATCCAAGTTGTTTTACGACTATGTCTCATTGTTGCCGAACGACGCGATTGTCATCGAGGGGAACGCGGATTACGTTCGAGTTTCCTGCGGAAGCCAAAAAACGAAAATGAACGCGTTGGCGGCCACGGAGTTTCCCTTGGTCCCTCGCGTTCAGGGGACGAAAACGTATAAGATTCCGGCGAATGATTTCAGGGAGGCTCTCTCACAGGTTGTGTTTGCCGTGGCAACGAACGAGTCCCGTCCGGAACTAACCGGGGTACTCATGCGCTTCACGGTTGGAAACGGCGAGGGGCGTCTGACGCTCGCGGCCACGGATTCCTATCGGCTTGCCGAGCGAACAATCCCGCTCGTGTCCCCGATCGAAGAAGAAAACTCGGTCATTATTCCGGCTAAGACTCTCCTTGAGGTAAACCGCATCTTGTCCGTCTTTCGTGACGACGTGGAAAGTCCTCCGTCCATCGAGTTGTCCGTTTCGGACTCGCAGGCAGCCTTCACGTATGGGCCGGTGGAACTGATCTCGCGAATGATCGAGGGGAATTATCCCGATTACGGGCAGATTATTCCAAAGGACTTTGACACGCAGGCCATGCTGGACCGCGAAGATCTTATCAAGGCGGTGAAGACGGCGAGTCTTTTTTCGAAGTCGGGATTGTTTGATGTCGTGTTTGGGTTCGATCCTGTTACGAAGCAGGCGTCGCTTGCGGCCGTGGATGCCACGCGCGGCGAAAATACGACCGCATGCGGGGCGGATATCACGGGAAAGCCGAATTCAGTGACGCTCAACTATCGTTATCTGCTCGACGGTCTGAATTCCATGTCATCCGAACGCGTCGTGTTTAAAATGATCGACGTGGGGAATCCATGCGTCGTTATCCCGGACGGATTGGATAACCATCTGTATCTCATCATGCCGATTCGGCAATAATTCATCGCACGGACACTCTTATGTCTCATGTCATTCCAAGGGAACCGGACACGCTCTACATAAAGATCGACCATTTGTGGAACGGGAACCCGTGCGGGGACGAGTCGATGCATGCCGAGGCATGGGTCATGGAAAAACAAAACGGGCTTGAGGTGCGCGTGCACGCGCCGCTGCGTGACGACCGTCACGTTCCGGACGCTCCGCGCGATACCCGGGTGGACGGCTTGTGGGAATTCGACGCGATTGAGCTGTTTTTCGTGGGAGAGGATGGGACATACACGGAAGTTGAGCTCGGGCCTGGAGGCCATTACCTTGTACTGTCGTTTGACGGCGTGCGTCATCGCTCGAATGACTGGCTCGGACGGGAGTTTGTCCATCGGAACGCCAGTGCGACCCCCGGGACGTGGCAGAGCGTCATACAGCTGCCTTGGGACGTACTTCCGAAGAAGATCGTGCGAGCCAATGCGTTCGTTCTCGTTGGAGGCCAACATTTGGCCTGGAGCGCGGTTCCCGGCGCAGAGCCGGATTTTCACCAACCGGACGTTTTTTCGAGCGTCACGTTTTCGAGATAATAAAAACGGCAGCGATTTCATAGGCTGCCGTTTTTTTGTTTTTAGATTGTCGCGAATGGGTCGAGCGCCGGCAAAGGCGTCACATCTGTCGTCGGAGCGTCTGCCGAATTTGTTTCGGAGACAACGGGAATGAGCATGGGCTCTGTCGTACTTGCCGGCGTTGAGACGTGCACGATGATGCCGGCGGTTTCGAGGCGTTCGCCGTCGTTGCTTGGGACTGCGGTCGCGGACAATGCCCAGTCCCCATCGTCTGGCAGTGGCCAGGTGAACGTGACGTACGGTGATGACGGATCGAACTTTGTCTCGACTAGCGTTTTTGCGCCCTGTCCGACGCCTTGCACGTGCAGGGTAACGGAGGCGTAGTCGGTCGGATGCTCAAGCGTGACCACGACCGTGTAGTCGCTATCGGTCCGTTCGATCGTTTGGCCGCTCCTCGGGTCAATCATTTCGAACGCGGATGCCGCGGCCTCGGAATTCACATGAATGCCGATCGCGTCCGAACCTGTATTTCCGACGTCATCATAGGCAACGGCCTTGAACGTGTGATATCCGCGACTGACCGTGTTCGGGATCGTGGTGGAAACGCGCCACGACTCGCTTGTGTCCGCCGCGAGGAAATAGCCGTCCAAATAGAATTCCACCCGTTCGATTCCACGTCGCGAATTAGCGTCCGCCTCGACGGTCAGGTCGCGGTCAGAAAGTTCGACGCCGTCGTCCGGGGTGCGAATCGTGACGGACGGGAAGTTTTCCGGGACATGGACGTCATCGTATTCCGTCGGCGGAGCAGTTCGTTCGATTTGGATCCCGGTCTCGGCCTCGCGACGCCCGATCCAGTTTGAGATTGCCTTTTCCCACGGTTCATAATACGGATCGTTGGCCGGATTTTCCGGCATTGGGCCGAGCGGGTCATTGCGGTCGACGTACTGCAGGACCGAGTGGTATTCGGCGTAGGTTCGTTCCTCCCGGTAAGAAGACGGCGTGTATTCGGTCGCGAGTTTCCCCGAGGCCTTGTCAATGGTTACCGTCGTACCAGGCATGATCCCGTCGAGAATGGATTTTCCCGTAGTTGGGATTTCAGGGGACGTGAACGACTCGACGGGTGTTCCTTCGAGCGCACGCCGCATGAACGCGTTCCAAATGGGAGCCGCGACGACTGACCCGTCAGCTCCGCGTCGCATTGGCACGTACTGGTTATTGCCGACCCAGACGGCGGTAACGAGCGAAGGGGTGTATCCCATGGTCCAGGCGTCGTAGAAGTCATTGGTTGTTCCCGTTTTCGCCGCGACCGGACGGCCACCGAGCTGCAGATAGCTCGATTCGCCGAACACGTACGCGCGCGCGGCGTTGTCCGAGAGCACGTTCGACGTCATGCGCGCGACGTTCTGGTCCAATACCTTTTCTCCGGAGTTCTCCTTCCATTCCTGCAGGGTGGTTCCATCCGGGCCTTCGATTTTTAGGATGGAAACCGGCTCGTGGCGCACGCCGTCGTTGGCAAGCGTTGCGAACGCGGTCGCGTGCTCGATCATTTTCACTTCGCCCGCTCCAATGCCGACCGAAAGTCCGAATCGCGACCGGTCCGCGAACGTGGTGTATCCAAGATTTTCTGCGAACGAGAGCAAATTTTCTACGCCAACCAGGTATGTCATTTCTATGGCCGGGAGGTTGAGCGATCCTTGCAGGGCGTTGCGCACGCGCAACGGGCCTCGTTCGCCAAGGTCATAGTCCTTTGGGGCGTAAGTTCCAGTTCCGCTCGGGAACTCTGTGTTTACGTCCCACAGGATGGTATTCGGCGTGTATCCTTTCGAGAATCCGGCGGTATATACGATCGGCTTGAAGCTCGATCCGGGCTGGCGAGGCCTAAGCGTCACGTTTACCTGTCCGTCGATATCTTCATCGAAGTAATCCTTGGATCCGACCATGGCCAGCACCTGTCCGTTTTTCGGGTTCATGGCAAGCAGCGCGCCATTCGTGAAGTCATATGACGGCCCGCGCGCGTCCACGCCGGAAAGCACCTCTTCCTCGGCGATTTTTTGCAGGTCGTAATCAAGCGACGTGATGACCTTGAGCCCGCCGTTTTCTGCCTGGTATTGGCCGTACAGCTCTTCCAGTTGTTCCTTCACATAAAACACAAAGTGCGGCGCCTCGATCTTTGAAATTTTGACCGCGATCGAGGAATCCTCGCCCTTTGCCGCGTCTGCCTCCGACGGGGAGACAAATCCCTGTTCCGCCATGCCGTCGAGAATCCAATCCCGGCGTCCCTCCAAGTCGTCCGGATTGTTTGCATAGTACGTGGGGAGCTGTGGAATAGCCGCGAGCGTGGCCATTTGCGCAAGCGTTAGCTCGTCGACGTGAACGCCGTAGTAATTTTGCGCCGCTGCCTCGATCCCGTAATACGTTGATCCGTATGGGATCTCGTTGAAGTAAATCTGCAGGATTTCGTCTTTGGAGTAACGGCGTTCCAGTTCGATCGAGATGATCAGTTCTTTTATTTTTCGGCTCAAATGCCGTTCGTTCGAGAGAATGGCATTTTTTACGAGCTGTTGGGTGAGAGTGGATCCGCCTCCGCGTTGGCCGAGAAAGATGGCCGCGCGGAGCAATCCCTTTACGCTGAAGCCGCCGTGCTCGCAGAAGGCACGGTCTTCGGCCGTGATCGTGGCCTGAAGCATATGGAGCGGGATTCCGCTCGGATCCGTCATGAGGGCTGGATCATCCTTGCAAAAGCCTTCCTGTATTTTTACGAGCGTGCGATTTTCTTCGCCGTATACCTCGTAAAGGAGGTGTTCGCCGGTGCGATCGTAAATCTTCGTCGTTTGAGAAATCGAACGTTCGGTGAGCTGCGACGGGTCCGGAAGGTTGCGCGAATAATACGCGAACGTCCCGAGCGCGCCGAGCGATCCCACGATCACGAGTAAGATTCCGGCAAGAACGAGATTTTTCGCGTTGTGTCGCGTAAGCAGGTTTCGGATAATATGCTTCGTGCCACTGCGTTTTTTCCAACCGTGCATTTTGTATTCAGGCATATGGATGTCTCCCATGCTATCGGAAACTGCCATATGTGAAAAGGTGACGGCACCATTTGGACGAAAAAATTTTACAGGTTTCGCTGTGTACAGTGATTAATTATTAACCCCAAGAATATTGACGAATATTTTTTGATAAAAAAAATGTTATGTTTGATAGTGGTGTGTGTCTATCATTCACGCGAAAAGGAAGACCCATATGTGCGGAATCGTCGGGTATGTTGGAAAGAAGGCCGCCCTGCCCATTCTCATGAATGGGCTGCGCCGTTTGGAGTATCGCGGATATGACTCCGCGGGTGTCGCCATTGTGGGTGAATCACTTCGGATCGTGAGATCCGTCGGAAAAATCCAATCGCTCGATGACAGGCTCTTTGGGGAGAAGATGATCGGCTTCATGGGAATCGCGCACACGCGCTGGGCCACGCACGGTGTCCCGAGCGAGGCGAACGCGCATCCTCACACGGATTGTCGGGGGAACATCGCGCTCGTGCATAACGGGATTATTGAGAATTACCGTGAGCTTAAGGAACAGCTTGAGTCCGCTGGCCACGCATTTCGGTCGGAAACGGACACGGAAGCGCTGGTGCATCTCATTGAGCATTTGCTCAAGTATCCCGGCACCACGCTTGCGGATGCGGTGCGGTCGGCGGTTCGCAGGGTACGAGGAACGTATGGCATCGCGGTCGTGCGTGCCGAGGAACCCGGGCGCGTCGTGGTTGCGCGGCTTGGAAGTCCAATCGTCATCGGCGTCGGCGGAGGGGAACTTTTCGTTGCCTCCGACGCGAACGCGATCATCGGCCATACGCGGCGCGTGATTTTTCTTGACGACGGAGAAATGGCCGTGCTCGGCCTCGACGGATACCAGATCTCGTCGCTTGATAACCTTCCGATCGCGAAGGAGCCGGAGGATTTGGAGTGGACGGCCGAGGCCGCGCAAAAAAATGGGTATCCCCACTTCATGATGAAGGAAATGTCCGAGCAACCCGAGGTGTTGCGCAACACCATGCGCGGAAGACTCAACGCGAAAAACGGCAATGCCGTGCTCGGCGGGCTACGCGACGTGGCCGACCAAGCCCGGGAAATCGACCGTTTGATCGTGGTCGGATGCGGAAGTGCGTATTACGCGGCCCAGGTCGGCGAATACATGCTCGAGGAATATGCGGGGATTCCCGTTGAGGTGGAACTCGCGAGCGAGTTCCGATATCGCAAGCCCATCATCACGAGTCGCACCGCCGTGATCGCCGTTTCCCAATCGGGGGAGACCGCGGATACGCTCGCGGCGATTCGGGAGGCAAAGATGAAGGGCGCGCTCACGCTCGGAATCGTGAACGCGGTCGGTTCCACGATCGCCCGGGAAACGGATGCTGGAGTGTATAGCCACGCGGGTCCCGAAATCGGGGTCGCGTCCACGAAGGCATATCTTTCGCAGGTGACCGTGTTCGCGCTACTCACCCTTTTCTTTGGTCGTCAGCGGCAGATGTCGCTTTCCACGGGGAAGCGCATCGCAAAAGAGCTCGTCCGCTTGCCAGAGCTCGTCACGTCCTTGCTTGAGCGGACCAACGAGTACCGCGCAGTGGCGCAGCGTTACGCTTGGGCCGAGGATTTTCTGTATATGGGTCGCAAGTACTGCGCGCCCGCGGCATTCGAGGGTGCGCTGAAGCTCAAGGAGCTGAGCTACGTTCATGCCGAGGGATATGCCGCGGGCGAGATGAAGCACGGGCCAATCGCGCTCATCGACGAGGGTTTCCCATCCATGGTTCTGTGTCCGGTGGATTCCGTGTATGAGAAGACAAAATCGAACGTGGAGGAGATTCGCGCGCGTCGTGGAAAGGTGATCGCGATCACGACGGAGGGGAACAATGAGATGTCACGGCTTGCCGACGACGTTCTTTATCTTCCAAAGACGCTTGAAATGCTTGTCCCGGTTCTTATGGCCGTTCCGCTTCAACTGTTCGCGTACCATGCGGCCGTGCTTCGCGGATTCGATCCGGATATGCCGCGGAACCTCGCAAAAAGCGTGACTGTTGAATAATCTGCAATGATCGGAGTTCATTGCGAATCGCCTCGCTCATCCGCCGTCTGGCCGGGCGATTTTTTTCTGTGCGTAACTGTGATTGACGAAGGCTCGTTTGAGTGGTAAGCTGGCGCCGCTTCCGACAGGAAGCATTTTTGTTCGGTATCGTTTCATACGCAAGGGGAAACGGCAGGAGGAACCCTCGGGTATGGAACAGATGTCGTCGATGGCGTGGAAAATCCTTCCGCTTCTGAGAAAGAACGCGAAGGATATTGCGATTGGCGTCGTGTCCGGCCTCGTGATTGCCAACGCATTCTTTTTGAACAGCGCGTACGCCGATATGGACACGGGCCCGCGGTATCCGGACGACGCCACGGTCGCGCTCTTGATCGGCGCGATGCAAAACGAGACGCTTCCGTACGGAGAGCTTCCAGCCGCGAAGGACGCCGAACCGCGCCATCTTCTTACCGTGCCTATCACGGCTTACACCTCAGACCTCGCGCAAACGGACAATACGCCGTGCATCGCCGCGCGCGGATTCGACCTGTGCGCGCACGACGAGGAAGACGTGATTGCCACGAACTTCCTTCCCATGGGGACAAAAATTCGCATTCCGGATTTGTACGGGAATCGGGTGTTTACGGTCGTCGATCGTATGAACAAGCGGTATGACAGGCACGTTGACATCTGGATGCGCGAGTATTCCGATGCCAAGTCGTTCGGTCTCAAGTTCGCGACTATTGAAGTGTTCTAAAACCTCTGGTACATTCTCCTCGCCGCGCGGCCACGTGGTGAAGTGGGAACACAGGGGTCTGCAAAACCTCGATGAGCCGGTTCGATCCCGGCCGTGGCCTCCAAAGAGACATCCCAATTGGGGTGTCTCTTTGCTATACTGTCAGTGCATGACGGACGAAAAGAAATACCCGATCAGTTTTCGGCTTATTTGGTCAATGCTCGCGCCGATGTTGGTTCCGCGCTGGCCGTTTTTTGTTTCGCTTGCCGCATTGGCGTTTTTGATTGCCGTGCTTGCTGTCATCGAGCCGTATGTCTATGGACGTATCGTGGACTTGGTCATTTTCTCTGTTTCCGAAGGTGTCAATGCGGCCGACGGATTTGGTCGCATCGCTCCGTTTCTTTTTGCCTGGGCAGGCGTGGTTGTCGTTAGTACCGGTATTCTGGCCGCATATTCTTGGATATCGTGGTACGTGGGAAATAATGCCGAGCGCGAACTGACCGAGCGGTCGTTTCGGAAGTTCCTGACCTTTTCCACGCGCCGCTTCGCGGACGAACGCGCGGGAGCTTTGTTGCAGCGAATGACAAACGGTCGTGATGCGATTTGGAGATTGCTTGTGGAGGGCTTCCGCACGTTCCTGCAGTCCGGGGCCATTTTCGTGGTAGTCGTCGGCGTCGGCGCGTATTTGGACTGGCGTCTCGCGTTGGCCGCGTTGGCCATCATTCCCATCGACGTAGCGCTTGGGGCGTGGAATCTGAACCTCTCCCTTCGAAAGCAGGAAACGATGAATGAAAAATGGGAGGAGACGACCGGGATTGTCGGGGATACGTTCGCGAACGTTGCGAGCGTGCAGGGAGTCGGGGCGGAGAATCGCATTCTTGTTCGCTTCTCCGCGATCTTCAAGAAATTGATCGCGGAGCAAGTTCGTCTGAACGTCCAATGGGCCGTGTTCGACGCTGGAATTGGCAGCGTATATATTTTTGGACGTTTGCTCGTGTTTCTCGTGGGAACGCGTCTCGTGCTGTCGGGCGAGACGTCTCTTGGTACGTTGGTCACGTTTCTCGGTTTTACGGGAGCAATGTACGGCGCGGTTTCGAGCATGGTTGGATCGTTGCCGAGCATGGCAACGGCGCTGGGCCGGCTTGGGCGCCTCGCAAGCATGTTCGAGGAGGTACCGGAGGTGCGCGACCTGCCGGAAGCGAATTCCGCTCCCGCGATGCGCGGCGACGTGGAGTTCGATGGCGTTTGGTTTTCATACGCGGACGCGGACAAGCCGGTGTTGCGCGGGATCAGCGTGAAGGTCCCCGCGGGAAAGACCTTCGCGGTGGTCGGCGAATCCGGGGCCGGGAAGTCCACGCTCGCAAAGTTACTCGTCCGATTTGCAGATCCGACGAAAGGATCGGTTCGTTTCGACGGCATTGACCTGCGAGACATGACGCTTTCCACGTTGCGGCCGCAAGTTGGGTTCGTGATGCAAGAAAATCTGCTGTTTCACGAAACCGTCTTGTATAATCTTCGGTTCGCAAAGCCGAACGCGACGCGAGAGGAAGTGGTGGAAGCCGCAAAGCGGGCGCAGGCGCACGAATTCATCGCGAAGCTTCCAAAGGGATACGATACCGTCGTCGGAGAGCGCGGCGTAAAACTTTCCGGAGGACAGAAGCAACGCATCGCGCTCGCCCGCGTGCTTCTTGCCAATCCGCCGATTTTGGTGTTGGATGAGGCGACCAGCGCGCTTGATTCCAAGACCGAGCACGACTTGCAGCGGGCGCTTCGCGAGGTCATGAGGAACCGAACCACCATCGTGATCGCGCATCGGCTTTCCACGGTGATGGACGCGGACAATATCCTGGTGATGGACAAGGGGCGCGTGGTCGACCAAGGAGTGCACTCCGAACTGATCCGCCGGGACAACCTTTACAAGAAGTTTTGGGAAATCCAGGCAGGCGGGTACGTGTAACCGAACGCATGAAAAAAATCGTTGTGCTCCATGGGTGGGGACAGAATTCAGCGTCCTGGCATCCATTTATGAATACGTTTTCGGAAGGGGAGGTCGAGTGCTTCGACCTCCCGGGTTTCGGTTCGGAGCCAAGGCCAACGGATGCTTGGGGAGTTCCTGAGTATGCTGCCTGGGTTCGCGCGCGGATCGAATCAAGCGGCTGGACGGATGTCGTGTTGCTCGGCCACTCGTTTGGCGGGCGCATCGCGGCCTGTCTTGCCGCCGATCGTCCCGCCTGGCTTTCGCGGCTAGTGCTCTATGGTGCACCGTGCGTATACCGCCCTTTGCATTCCGTCCGGCTCCGCAACGCGCTTGCCCGGTTCCTGCGCCCGATCCGCCGCGTCGTTTCTTCCGGGCTCCGAACCCCCGATCTTCGTGACGCGGAAGCCGCTGGGCTCGGAGACGTGTTTCGCCGTGTCGTCGGGTTCGACCAGACGGAGCGGCTGGCTCGCATCGCGGTTCCGACGCTTCTCGTGTGGGGAAGCGACGACGCGGAAGTTCCGCTCGCGGTGGCCGAGGAAACGTGCGTGCGGATCCCGGGAAGCGAACTCAAGGTCATCGAGCGCGCGGGGCACAACGCGCATCTCGACGCCCCATATTATTTTTATGGCATTGTCCGAACGTTTGCGCAGGATCGCTAACGCGATCGTCCCGTTTTGGGACGCGCTGTATATCCTGCAGCTGGAAGAATACCGCGTGGGGCGTCTCGCAAAGTGGCTCCCGCGCTTTTTCTTTCGCCGGAACGTCGCCCGCCGGCAGCAACTGCGGTACACCCAGCGTGCGAAGACAATCTTTGCCGCGTCACTCTTTCTTTGGGTCCTCGCGGCCGTAGTTGTCGCGACGTCCGCGCTGCCGCTTGTCGTCCGCGTCGGCCTGATCGGAGTCCTTTGCACGTTCGGTCACGCGTTCGTGGCCGCAGGAACGTGGGCGCTGTGGCCCGTCCACCACGTCGCGGCGCTGCGGGCCATGCGAAGGGCCGCGTCCGTGGTCGCATCGAGGAAGGAAATGCGCGTCGTCGCGGTCGCGGGAAGCTACGGCAAGACCACGACGAAGCAGTTTGTCTACGATCTTGCCCGGCACGTGCTTCCGACGCAGATGGTTCCTGGCACCATCAATACTCCTCGTGGAATCGCCGCATGGATTCTAAAAGACCTTCGGCCTTCCACCGAGCTTCTCGTCGTGGAGATGGACGCGTACCAGGTCGGGGAAATCGCTCGCAGCTGCAAGATCGCGCCACCGGACATCGCGGTGATCACGAACGTCGGCGACCAGCACCTGGAGCGGTTCGGCTCCGTGGACCGGCTCGCGAGCGCGCTTCGCGAAACTATTTTCGGCAGCAAGCCGACGGCCACGGTGGTTTTCGACGAAGAAACGTATTCCAGGCTCGGGCGTCCAGACCCGGGCGGACGGACGGTTCGACTTGTCGGCTGTGCGCCTGCCTATCGGTCGGTTCTTGTCGCGACGAAACACCTTTCCGACTCCTCGGTCGCGAACCTCCGTCTTGCCCTCGCGGTCGCGAACCTGGTCGGCGTCCCGGAACGGTTCGTTCTGGATTCGTGTGCGAAGCTTGAGCCGCCGGAACGTCGCCAGCGCCATGCCGCGCTTTATGGCTATGACGCGATCGACGACTCGTACAATGTCAGCTTCATGACGGCTCGGGCTGGAATAAGGGCCGGACGGTCGCTTGCCAGCTCGACCGGGAAGAAGTTGCTCGTCGTCACCGCCGGAATTCCGGAGCTCGGTCCTCACGAGCGCGACAAAAACCGCCTGCTCGGAACCATGCTGCGTGGGCAGGCGGATTATACGGTCGTCTTGCACAGCCTGTTCGCGCGGGAAATCAAGGCGGGAATTGGCTCCGGCCCGCACAGGGTCGTCGCAGACCTCGCCGCGTTCTTGGCGATGGCCCATGGGTCGTTCCCGCCGTCCGAATGGGTGCTTTTGCTCCAACCGGAACTGCACGACTTGTACTATTGACGTCCGGTCGCGGCAAATTTTTCGATGATATCCGACGCGTAATCGAGTCGTTTTTCCCGCAGGCCGTCCGCGTCACGGACGGCCTGTTCGATGAGCGCGGTCAGTTGTTCCGTGTAACTGACGCCGGTCGCTTCCCACAGGTAGAACGCGAGCGATCCGGGAATCGGATTGACCTCGTTGAGATAGGCGTCGCCATTTCGGTCAAGGATGAAGTCGATGCGGACCATCCCCTTGCAGCGGCATGCGAGAAACGCGCGTTTGGCCATTGCCTGGATGGCCTCACGCGTGGCAGGGTTAATCTTCGCCGGCAACTCGCGGTCGAGCGAGGCCATGCTGCCGCCCGTCTTCTTTCCTCCTCGCTGGTATTTGTCCGCGAAGCTCAGGATCTCATCCCGTGACATCGGTCGTTCGATCTCGCTCGCCTGCACCTTGCCGTTGACACGCCTTACCGCGCAGTTCAGTTCCGTCCGCGGATCCAAGTAACTTTCGACGATGGCCTCCGAGTCCATAAATGACGCTTCCATCAGGTGTTTTTCAAGCTCGACGCGCGTCTTTGCGACGTGGATACCGATGGACGAACCAAAATGGGACGGTTTGACGATGACGGGAAGGGAAAGGGAGGCCAGCGCGTGTTCCGCGGCCGCCGAGACGTTCGCGCGGATGTCCTCCGCGAACAGGGAAACGCCCGGCACCGTCGGTATTCCGGCGTCCCTGGCCACGAGCTTGGTCAGCTGCTTGTTCATGGCGACAACGGATCCTTCGACAGACGCCGACGTGAATGGGATTTCGACGGATTCGAGCAGTCCCTGCGCGGGCCCGCTTTCCCCGAGCCCGCCGTGGAAGGCAAGCAGCGCGGCGTACGGGCGGATTATTTTTCCTAGCCATCCCGCGGTGCGAACGAACCCTCCTCGCCCGTCGAGGCCGAATGAAACTGGCACGCGCCGCGCACGGGAAAATCCGGTACGGTCCCTCAGGCCGGGAAGAAGGAACGGCTCGCCGGATTTTGCGACGAAGATTACGTGCGGCACATAGGCCGACCGATCAAGCCGTTCGAGTGCCTGAAGCCCGGTGACCACGGACACCTCATGCTCCGCGGACGCGCCTCCCATCATGACAAGAATTGGTTTGGACATACGCTCGTTGGTTATTCCGATTCCTGCACGTGGATCACGATGTCGAGAAGGTCGTCATTGGCGAGGTTCTTTCTGACCCACGCGTCCGCGATTTTCAAAAGGTCTACGTGAAGCGATTCCTTCAGTTCGTTCATGTGCTCCTCGGGAACGCAAACGGCCAGCGATTCGAATTCTCCGGCCTTGAGCCGGCGCATAAGCTCCTCGCTCAACTGGTCGTACAACTTTTCGCGCGACCACTCCTTGCGATCATCCTCCGGTTCCCCTGAGCGCACGTCACCGGAACCGGTCATGATTTCGACGCGCTCGCCTTCGAGCACGTCCGCCTTCGTTGAGATGGTGTGGACGAGCGAGACCTCGTGGCCGAGGGCGCGGTAGAGTTTCGCCTGCACGTTGTCCGTGACGACGATGAGCGTGGGGCGTTCGAACGCCTGGAATTCCTGCGGGAGTTGCATATCCTTAATGTTCTCAATACTTATCCTCGTTTCTCGCTTAGTATATACTATTCGCATATGAATGGGAGCAAATGGCGTCGAGAGGTCGCGGAAAGCATGCGGGAGATCGTATTCGGGCTCGAGGACAGCTTCGTGTCTACGCTTGGCGCGGTAACCGGCATCGCGGCCGGCGCGGATAGCACGTATATCGTCATCATGTCCGGCCTCGTGATCGTGGCCGTGGAGGCCGTTTCCATGGCCGCGGGAAGCTATCTATCGAACAAGTCCGCGACGGAGGCCGAGCGCGAGGTGCTTCGCGAAGAAGGGAAGGTCGCGGCGACTGGAGCGCACACGCATCTCATTCGGTCCGCGGCGGTCATGGGGGTTTTCTACGTGCTTGGCGGATTCGTCCCGCTTGCCCCATATTTTTTTCTCCCGATCAGAAATGCCTACGCGCCGTCCATTATTCTTACCGCGTTTTGTCTGTTCGCGCTTGGCGCGTGGTCGGCTTCGTTTTCGAAACGTTCTCCTTGGCGCGGTGGCGCGCAGATGGCGGTCATTTCGCTCAGCGCGGCCGCGATCGGGTTTGTCATCGGCCGCCTGGTCGGAGCCTATTATGGAGTCGTTCCGGGAATGTAGGCCAGAGAGAGCCGGGATGCCTGCGCGGCAGGCCTCTTTTTTTTGAGGCACGAGGCTTGTCAGGAGATCGATTTGCTGGTAGATTCCCTCCACTGTGGAACATGTTTACCTTGACCATGCCGCGACCACGCCGCTCGACCCTCGCGTCCTCGAGGCCATGTTGCCGTATCTCGGCCACGCGTGCGGCAATCCGTCGAGCTTTCATTCGGTTGGGAAGGAGGCCAAGGACGCGCTCGATAACGCGCGCGAGCGTATGGCGAAGGTGCTGCACGTGCGCGCGGATGAAATCCTGTTCACATCCGGCGGTACGGAATCGGACAATCTCGCGGTGCTCGGATTCTGTCGGGCAAATGCCGGAACCGGGAAACATCTCGTGGTGGCCGCGTTTGAGCATCATGCGGTGCTGGAGGCCGCGATGCATTTGGAAAAAAAGGAGGGGTTCGAGGTGGCATATCTTGTGCCGGATCACGACGGCCTGATTACGACCGACCAGGTGATGTCCGCGATTCGCCCGGATACGATTCTTATCTCGGTCATGTACGCGAACAACGAAATCGGTACGATTCAGCCTATCGGGGAGATCGGGAACGCGATTCAAAAGTATCGTGCCGCGGAAAAGAAGGCGTTTCCCGTTTTTCACACCGACGCGTGCCAGGCCACGGGCTTTCTTGATCTCGACGTGGAGAAACTTCACGTGGATTTGATGACGTTGAACGGGGGCAAGATGTATGGCCCCAAGGGAATCGGTGCTCTGTACGTTCGTCGAGGCATCAAGCTCCAACCGCTCCAGTTTGGCGGTTCGCAGGAACGGGGCCTCAGGCCTGGAACCGAGAACGTCGCCGGGATTATCGGCATGGCGAAGGCGCTCGAGCTCGTGCAGGAAAATCGCGTTCGCGAGTCGGAACGGCTCACGGCGTTGCGTGACCGATTGATCGAGGGAATCCGCCAGCGCGTGCCGAAGGTGCGCCTGAACGGCCACGCGACCAAGCGTCTTCCAAACAACGTGAACGTTTCTTTCGTGGACATCGAGGGCGAGGCGCTTATTCTATATCTCGACGCCGCCGGCATTTACGCGTCCACGGGGTCCGCCTGCACGTCTACGACCCTTGATCCGTCGCATGTCATCCTGTCGCTCGGTCTGCCATACGAGGTCGCGCACGGATCCATTCGCTTTTCTCTCGGCCACGCCACGCGCGCGCAGGACGTGGAGTACGTGCTCGACGTCCTTCCTCCCCTCGTTGAGAAACTGCGCGCCATCAGCCCGGTGCGCGTGGATCCGAAATACTATGTCTGATCACAAGCAAACGCCGGTCGCGGGAACCCAGGGCGACGTCACCACCAAGGACGGCGGCAAGTCTTGGTTTTACACGGACACGGTTAAGGACCATTTTTTCCATCCGCGCAACTTCATGATGGAGGACGCGGACCCGGCGCAATATAACGCGGTCGGAAAGGTCGGTTCGCCGGCGTGCGGCGACGAGCTGCGCGTCTGGATGAAGGTAGACCTGAAAACCGAGCGTATCCGGGAGTTCCGTTGGAAGACGTTCGGGTGCGGCAGCGCGATCGCGTCCACGTCGATGGCGTCCGAAATGGTGACGGAAAACGGCGGCATGACGCTCGAGGAGGCGCGCAAGATCCGCCCGCAGGACATCATGGACAGGCTTGGCGGCCTGCCAGCGCGCAAGTTCCACTGCTCGGTGCTGTGCGACAAGGCGCTGCGCGACGCGATCAACGACTTTTACCGCCGCACGGGACAGGTCGACAAGATCGTGGTGGAAGCCTCCCGCGTCATCGACCCGGTTTCGAAGGTGACCGACCACGACATCGAGGAGGCCGTGCTCGACGGTGCGCTCACCCTCGAGGCCGTGCAGGCAAAGACCAAGGTCGGCACGGGCAATCCGGGCGTGCTGCCAGCGGTAGAAGAGCTCATCCGATTTTATAAGGAAAAATATTTCGGCGCCTAATATGGCCTATCAAGATTTGCTCGATCAGCTCGCATCGCTCAAGCCCGTGCTTGATTCGGCCAACCGCTCCGTCGGCGTCGCATCAAGTGACGCGCCGAAGATCGTGTTCCGCCTCGAGGGATTTTGCGGTGGATGCGGCTGCTCGGCCTCGTACAAGGAAGGGCTGGCAGACCTCGTCGCGGAGCACTGTTCGGAGTACACTGTGGTTGAATTCATCGAGGAATAATATGAAACTGACGATCAAAGTCGATCCCGATCTTTGCATTGGCGCGGCGTCATGCGTGACCATCGCCCCGGAAACCTTTCAGCTCAACGACGAGAACAAGGCATACGTTCTCGATCACGGCACGGAGCCGACCCCTCGGACGTACGAGCGCACGATGGAGGTGACGGAAGAAGAAAAGGAAAATATCATCATGGCAGCCCAGTCGTGCCCGACGCTCGCGATTTTCATTTACGACGAGGAGGGAGCGCAGCTCTTTCCGGACGTATGAGGCACGTCGTCATCGGCGGCGGGATCGCCGGGACAACCGCGGCCGAGGAGTTGCGCAAGCTCGACGCCGATGCCGAGATCACGCTTGTCGGCGAGGACCACGAGATCATTTATTCTCGCGTCCTGCTGCCGCACTACGCCAAGGGGCTTGTGCCTCGCGAGAAGCTTTTTTTGAAAAAGGAAACGTGGTACGCGGAAAAGAACATTGAATGGATGCCCGGGACGCGCTGCGACGCGATAGACG
>Ga0208373_1001182_pt1 | contig 36599 bp, 34 predicted proteins | sample RifOxyC2_FD_184036 | JGI IMG/M metagenome (GOLD analysis project Ga0208373, IMG submission 184036) | Soil microbial communities from Rifle, Colorado - Rifle Oxygen_injection C2 (SPAdes) | ecosystem: Environmental > Terrestrial > Deep subsurface > Rock core/Sediment | place: Rifle, Colorado...
ATAATCCTCAACGCTGGGAGGCATTAAAGTTGTTTGATTTCTGTCACCAGTGCGATACATGGCTTGCTCCTTTGGAGTGAATATGCCATATTATATCATGTTAGTAATTTAATTGCGACACAGTCTGAATTACTAAGCACTAATAACTAAACAATAACTAAGATCAAAATCATAAGAAATAAACGGAAGGAAACGTATTAAGATAATTACAATGATTTAGTTTAAGATTTAAATATTAAGTATTTGTTCTTTGTTTAGAATTTAGTACTTAGATCTTAGTAATTGAATTTATGGAGGAGTTTTGTATGCGAACTATCTTAGTAATTTTATTTTTAACGGCCGGGGTTTTGTATTCCGAACCTCTTACCCTTAATCAATGCATTGACCTTGCTCTGCAAAAGAGTCCGGATATTGTCTCATTGCAGAATGACTATGATTCAGGGAAGGCAAAAGCCAGAGAGGTTAGAGCTGTTTTCTTTCCCCGTGTTTCTGCTTCTTTCACTGCAAATAAACAGGTAACCCCGACTTCTTCTCTTTTTGGATCTTCTATGGTTATTCCTGGACTGGGCAGTGAAATAGAAAATGTTTCTTATTCTCTTGGTGTCAGTGCTTCCCAGAATATCTGGGATTTTGGAAAATCCGTAGCGCTTGAAAAACAGGTTTCTTTAAGTGAAGAACTTGCTTCTTTTCAACTGGAAAAGAAGAAAATAGAAGTAGCCTATAATGTAAAGAAAAGTTTTTATTCCTTATTGCAGGCTAAAGGAATGAGAGAAGCTTCTTTACTTACGGTAAACGATATGAAACATCTTTTGGAATCAGTCAGGGCCAGAAAAGAACAGGGTTTGGCTACACAGATAGATGTAATGAATGCTGAAGTAGAAGCTCTTAAATTTGAACTTGAAGCAAAAAAAGCGGTTAATCAGGTGGAGCTTGCAGCTTCTTCCCTGAAAAACTTACTGGTAAAAAGTGATGAAGAAGAACTGGTGCTTTCCGAGGAAAAGTTGGTAGTTCCCGGTGAAGAACCCTTAGGGCTTAAATCTTATGAGGAAGCAAAAGCAAAATCAGTTGCTATGCGTATTGATTTTAAGGAGCTTAAGACCAGGGAAAAAATAGCCGAAGCTTCTGCAGGCGGCGCGTATGCGGAATTTTGGCCTTCTGTCTCAGGCCAGGCCGGCTATCAATATACCGGAACTGATTTGTCCCTCAAAGATAAAAGCTGGAATGTGGGTTTGAGCGTTTCTGTCCCGCTTTTTAGCGGTTTTTCAAGATTAGCCAAGGTTGATCAGGCAGAACTTGCTCTAAAAAGTATAGCTTCTGCGCAGAAACTTTTAGAACAGGCAATAATACTGCAAGTGAAAAATAACTATTTTAAAATTAGAGAAAATAAGCAGAATTATGAATTTGCTATAGCAAAGCTGGAATATCTGAAAAAGAATCTTGAAGCGGTTAATGCCAAGTATGAGCAAGGATTATCCACTTTAACTGATTTAATAGAAGCGCAGACGAAAAAGAACAGCGCTGAATTAGAAAATCTGCAAGCGCTTTATGCCTATCATACGGCATTAAATGAGCTTGAGTATTCCATTGGAGGAAAGTAAATGAAAATCAGGATATTGGCAGGGCTTGTTTTATCTGCAGTGCTAATTAGCGGCTGCGGTATGAACGGAGGCACAGAAGTAAAGCTTGCAAAGGCCGTTAAGGGTGAGCTGGTGGTTAATGTTCAGGCTACCGGTACAGTAAGGTCAAATAATGAAGCTAAACTTACGACCGTAGCCTCCGGCAGAGTAAGTAAAATATTTGCGGAAGAAAATCAATACGTGGAAAAAGAGAAGCTTTTGTTGGAACTGGATTCTACGGCTCAAGCAGGTAAAGATTTCCAAAGAATGAACTCTCTTTCTGAAAAAGGTTTCCTGGCTCCCCAGCAGGCCGAACAGGCAAAAGAACAGTGGAAAAATACTTTTATCTCTGCACCTTTTGCGGGTACAATTGTAAAAAAATTCATCGAAGTTGGTGAAACTCTCTACGGCGGAACTCCGGCTTTAATGATGGCTGACTTAAATGACATGACCTTTGAGTCAAATATTGATGAAACAGATATCGGCCAGTTAAAAATAAACCAGAGAGCTGAAGTTGTTCTGGATGCCTATAAAGAAACAAGGCTTGCTGCAACGATAATATTTATTTCTAAAAGCAGTCTGGAAGTAAAAGAGAAAGGTATTACCTATCAGGTAAAAGCCCGTCTTGATAAATCCTCCTTAACGCTGCGTCTCGGTATGACCGGTGATATTTACGTGAAAGTAGACAATAAAAGTAATGTCCTGATGGTCCCTTACACAGCTATAGGTGATGACAAAGACGGAAAGTATGTTTTTATCGTAGAAAAAGACAAAGCAGTAAAGAAAAGTATTAAAACCGGCCTCGAAAGCTATGATAATACCGAAATAATTTCAGGTTTAAAAGAGGGCAACAGCGTTGTCGAAGCAAATATTTCAAAGATAAAAGACGGACAGAAAGTGAAAGTGACACAGTGAAGTGCAATTACTAAGAATTAAGCACTAAACACTAAAAAGGAAGATATTTAATATAAGTACAATAATTTATTTTAGTATTTAGAATTTAGTTATTAGTATTTGCTCTAAGGTTTGTTTAGTGCTTAGAATTTAGATCTTAGTTATTGTCTTTAATTAAGGAGTTTTATTGAACTTCAGTGAGAGTTTTTACATATCCCTGCGGAATTTAAGAACGAATAAAGTCCGCTCGTTTCTTACTATGCTTGGCATAATTATCGGTGTGATGTCGATAGTTCTATTGATTTCTATAATCTCAGGTACTCAGGCAAAGATTGAGGGTGAGATTAATTCCATGGGGTCCAATGTTCTGCAGCTTGTTCCCGGCAACTCTGATGAAATGCACGGTCCTCCGGGTACATTTACTGTCAATAAATTAAAGCTGAGTCATGTTGATATGCTGGAAGCAAAAAGCAGTTACGCGATAAAAGCTTGTCCTATTTATTTGACCATGGGAACGACAGTTAAATATAAAAGAAAAAGCAGAAATACCACGGTGATTGCCGGCACCGGTTCCAGTTTTCCGTATGTCAGGAATTGGAATGTTTCTGAGGGTACGTATTTTAGAGATGAAGATGTTAAAGCTTCAAGAAAAGTTTGCGCGGTTGGAGATACCATTGTAAGGGATTTGTACGGCGGGAGCAGTCCGATAGGCAAAGAGATTTATGTAAACGGGAAGAAGCTCCTTATTATTGGAGTCACGGAAAAAAAAGGCAAAACCTTCGGGCAGGATAGTGATGATATTCTGGCAATGCCTATAACTACTGCTCAGGAGATCTTGGGCTCTTCGACAATAAATCAGATAATTATTAAAGTCCCTGATCCAAAAAATACGGCGAAGGCAATGAATGAAATAAAAAGACAGATGCTTGCACAAATGGACAAAGAAGACTTCTCATTGAATAGTCAGAGTGAGTTGTTGAAAACTTTCGGCAGTTTTGCCGCTATTTTGAATGTAGTTATGGGCTGTGTAGCGAGTATCTCTCTCTTTGTGGGAGGAATCGGTATTATGAATATTATGCTTGTGACCGTGAAAGAAAGGACCAGAGAGATAGGGATAAGAAAAGCCGTAGGAGCAAAATCAAGGGACATCCTGGTTCAATTCATTACTGAAGCGGTATTTCTTGCAATTACCGGAGGAGTAATAGGTATTGTCTTAGCCGTATCTATAATAAATGCCGCAAACCCTCTGCAAAAAGTAATATTAGATTCTGTAGTCGTGCCGTTGAAGGCGAATACAACTTCAATTATTATAGCATTTGTATTTTCCAGTTTAGTAGGTATCTTTTTTGGAACCTATCCGGCCGTTAAAGCCGCTAAAACAGACCCTATTATCGCCCTAAGATACGAATAGGGCTAATAAGAAAAGTAATAACTAAGATCAAAGCACTAAGCACTAAGAAAAACAATGACTAAGTAATAATTAATAAGCAAAGCTTTTCTCGAATGGTAGTATATTTAAGTGTCAATTAAATATTGACACAGCGAGATAAGCACTAAAAAGGAAGATAATTAATATAAGTACAATGATTTAGTTTAAGATTTAGTTATTAAGTATTTGTTGTTTGTTTAGAATTTAGTGCTTAAATCTTAGTGATTGATTTTAGGAGTTTATGAATCTCTCAGAGAATTTTAAAATATCATTCAGGAACCTCTGGACCGGTAAAATGAGGACTTTCCTAACTTTGCTTGGCATTATTATTGGGGTAATGTCAATTGTCCTGCTTGTTTCCGTGATCAATGGCTCTAAAACCCAGATTGAGGATGAAATTCTTGCAATGGGTTCAAATATGCTTATGGTTGTTCCCGGAAATAGTGAAGCGACTATGGGGCCGCCGGGCTCTTTCACCGTAAATAAACTTCGTCTAAGACATTTAGACCTGATTGAAGCAAGAAGCAGCTATGGTGCGGAGACCTGTCCGGAATATGACATGATGGGTATTATTGCAAAGTATAAAAATGAAAGCAGGAATATTTTAGGTGTTGCAGGCGTAGGTGCAAATTTTGAAAAAGTTTACACCTGGAAAGTTGAAACCGGAGCGTTTTTCCGCGAGGATGATGTGAAATCCGCCCGCCGAGTATGCGTTGTGGGTGAGACTGTGGTAAAGAACCTCTTTCAAGGTTTAAATCCCATAGGGAAAGACCTTACCGTCAGAGGCATGAAATTTAGAGTAATCGGAATAATAGAGCCAAAAGGAAAGATGTTCGGTATGGATATGGATAATGCCATCTACATGCCGATTACAACGGCGCATAATATGACCGGCTCAAGCGAAATCCATCAGATAACCATCAGGATTCCGGATGCAAAAAATATTGATAAAGCCGTAGCTGAGACAAAAAGAACACTCTTAATGGATTTGGAGAAGACGGACTTTAGCGTCACCACGCAAGGCGAGTCTTTAGAAATGTTCAAAAGCATCATGTCCGCGATGGAGCTGATCACTTACGTTATCGCAAGTATATCTTTGCTGGTCGGTGGTATCGGAATCATGAACATAATGCTTGTCACCGTGACCGAAAGAACAAAAGAGATAGGTCTCCGTAAAGCCGTAGGCGCCTCGTCAAATAATATCTTGTTTCAGTTCCTTGTAGAAGCTATTATCGTGACAATTATGGGCGGAATAATCGGTATCCTTGCATCTATAGGAATTCTGGCTGCAATAGCTCCTTTTATCCCATTCCCATTGAAGGCCTCTATGACTTCTATTATCATTTCCTTTACCTTCTCCAGTCTGATAGGAGTATTTTTCGGCACCTACCCCGCCCTAAAAGCCGCCAGAACCGACCCGATAGTTGCATTAAGATATGAGTAAAAAAATTGTATTATATTAAAGACTTTAACTGAAAAGTTAGATATAATATTAATGAAGTAAAATATAGAATACAAGGGGTTGATTATGGCTGAAATGTTAATTGTTGATGACGAAAAAAATATTTTAGAAGCTTTGAATATATTATTTAAAGATCAACATAAGATAACGTTATGCAGTACAGGTAGTGAAACATTAGATGTAATAAATAAGAAAAACTTTGACATTGTTTTGCTCGATCAATATTTGGGTGATATGAGAGGAAATGAAATACTAAAAGTAATAAAAGAAAGGAATGATAATACGAGCGTGGTAATGATATCAGGGTACAAAACAAAAGAGCTTGTTTTTGAAGCCGGAAAATTTGGTGCAGATGAATACGTAGTTAAACCTTTTGATAAAGATGAGCTGTTGAATATAATTGAACATTTGACGCAGAAAAACATGCCGAATACAAAAGAATTGCAGGGAAAACCGGCAGATGTAATATATGAGTCTAATGACATGGAAAGCGCCAAAGAATATATATTCTCAAATGAAGAAATTAGCATTATGAAACTTTTGTGCGAGGGGAAATCTAACAGAGAAACATCTTTACTTCTTAATAAAAAAGAGTCATTTGTGAAAAACGCTTTACATATAATATTCATAAAGCTAAGAGTGAAAAATAGAGTTGAAGCGGTAAATAAAATTAAGGATATTCTTAAGATTTGATTGTTTGATGAAAAATGATATACCTGACATTTAAGTTATCTTTTTTGGACGGTTGCATCGGGATAATCATGTATTGTAAGCGCCTGTCAAAATAAACTTTAGTTTAAACGAAAGTTTAAACTAAAGTTTAAAAAAAAATACAAAAAAAGAAAAATAAAGTATATATTTTTGTATTTATATTGACATTAAAATAAAATATGTGGTATAAATTTATATTAAAAATTCAAGGGGAGAAATATTATGAAAAGTTTCAAGATGTTTTTGGCTGTCGCAATTACAGCGGGAATTGTTTGTGCGGATGTTCCAATGCTGATAAACTATCCCGGAAAGTTGACAGAAAAAAATGGAAACCCGATTACGGGTACTAAGAGTATCAAGTTTTCGCTCTATGATGCCGAGAGTTCCGGAACGGAAAAGTGGAACGGAACATATTCGGTAGAAGTGAATAAAGGAGTCTTTAACGTGCTTTTAGGTTCAGGAGCATCACCTTTTTCTTCAACTCTAGATTTTAGCACAAACTACTGGTTAGAAATATCGGTAAGCGGTGAAGTTATGTCCCCTCGCCAAAGAATCTCAAGTGTCGGATATTCAATAAGGTCAGAATTTTCTAATAGAGCGGATGTTGTAAATACTCCATTGGTTTATGCTGGTTGTGGTGACATCGATTCCAGTGTGTCAGAAAAAATATATATTCATTTAGATAAAGTTCCGCGTTCTGTGAAGTTATACCTGTATGGCGAAAAAATGAGTACACTGTTTTATTCGGAGATGGGGAGTCATAATCATACTGCATCTAGTGGAAATTCAGGAGATCATGGTCACAATATACTTACAGATAATACGAATACTTGGTTTGGCGCTTCTACATGCATAGGAACTGTGGATGACAGTGATTCTACTAGGGCTTGGAGATCTTGGCCGATTCAGAATTCAGGGAGCCATAATCATTCAATAGCTGTAAATAATAATGGCAACCCTTCTGTTAATGCAGGCAATAATAATAAAACATATCCTGATTCAGTTAGGGTGTTGATTGATGGATTGAATAAAACTGGTTTCATTGGGAATCCAAATGGTAAAAACTATTGGAACTCAATTAATAGCACTTGGGGGGATGGTTCTCACGAGTTTTCTTCTGGTGAGTTAAATTTAACTTCATATCTATTAAGTACTGGTGAGCATAAAATAGAATTTACAGAAAGCTCAGGAGGAAGAATCAGATATAATCTTTATATATATTATTAATAATATGCGCAAAGAAAATAGAAGAATTAAGACATATTATAAAAGCAGAAATCAAGATACGAATAATGTGAAATATTCATATCTTGATACAGGTAATTTGTATATTATTCAATCAAGAGAAAGAAAGTTATTGAGAATTATTAATGAGATTGGAGTTAAAGACTTGTCAGCAAAAAATATTTTGGACATTGGATGCGGTTCAGGAAATGCCCTGCGTAATATGGTGCAGTATGGCGCAAAACCTAAACATCTATTTGGCTTAGATCTTTTTTCTGATAGGATAAAAAAAGCAAGAGAGTTATCTTCTGATATTGATTTTGTAAAAGGTGATGCAATATCTCTTCCCTATAGGAGCAGATACTTTGATATAGTGACACAATTTACTGTATTCACGTCAATACTTGAAATGAAAGTAAAACAAGAGATTGCAAAAGAGATGGTTAGGGTCTTGAAAAAAGATGGTTATATATTTTGGTATGATATGCGTGTTACAAATCCTGCAGACAAAAATCTTAAATCTATTGGCAAAAGAGAGATCAAAGACTTATTTGTTAGTTGTGACGTAAAGTTCTATTCTGTGACTTTAAACCCGTTTATATCCAGGCGATTAGCAAATATTTCAATAATATTATGCAATTTGCTAGAAAAGATTGGAGTATTTAATAGTCATTATTTTGCTGTAATTAAAAAAAGTAAACTACAGAAGCAGGGAGGCTGAGATATTATTTTTATGTCACCTATTAGGATAGAAAGAAAAATAATACAAAATATTGTAAAGGAGGTTCTTTTTGAATACTCTAAAGTTAGGGTATTTAAATATCCGTATCAGATTACTTCTGATAGTCCTGAGTATAAGGCAACATTTAGTGAGGATTACGAGAGATATCGTAAATTAATGTTATTCCTTCCAAGGCTAAAAACTAGTGCGAAAGTGTTGGAAGTGGGTACAGGAATTGGTTCCTTGGCTGTAATGATTAAGAGAATATTTGATTATCAAGTTACTACAATTGAGCACCCTAGCAGGGAAACATTTAAGAATGAAAAATTTCTTGGAAAAATGAAGAAAGAAGGCATTATCATGAAGCCGGTTGATCTTCTTGGCGAGATGAAAATCAAAAAAGAAAGTTTTGACATGGTTGTATTCTCTGAAGTACTTGAACATTTGTCTCCAACGCCCGATATTATAAAAAAGGTGTTTGATAATCTGACGGGAATAATAAAGAAAGGCGGATATATTGTTATCACAACGCCAAATGTTGCTACTTTTGATTCCAGGTGGAGAGGGTTTAGAGGTGTGAGTGTTCAGCCTTTTCCGCTGCAAGGTATGTGTGATGACACATATGAACATATAAGAATATATAGTTTAAGCGAAATTAAGCAAATTCTTGAGAAGTACAAATTTTCGTTTGAAAAAGTCGGTTATAGCAACTATATCAAAGGAAAATATTTGTCTGACCTGAGAAGGATTATTTCTTGTGCGATATTTCCTTCTCTAAACGCTGATTTAATGGTTCTGGGAAAAAAATAAACTTGTTTCTTGAAGTGGTCAAGGGGTGGAACGAATAGCTTTTGGATGCTCTTCATTCGATGAGGTCGGGCTTAATGCCTAAATTTAGCGAAAGCTAAATACTCAAGGGGTAGTGTTGAGCGGAGGATTCAGAGTGGTTTCATAAGAACCATTAGGGATCACAGAAAAGAGCGGACGGCAGAAATGTCGTCCGCATCGTTCCAAAAAAGAATAACAATGGGAAGAAGGTCATATTCAGTTCGTGTCCAAGGGGTGAAGTACGAAAAGTTTCGTAAATTAATGGTATACGAACTTAATCTCCGGACCTTCTTCCTGTTTGATATATAAAGTTCTTTAAAATTAAAATGGGAGCTTTTCTGCTCTACCTTCAAAAAAGGTAACCGGTAAAACAGGTTACTAAAAAAAGATAACTATGTTATCTGCTCAAGGGGGAAGGTTAAGCACAAAATATGTTAAGTTTCAATAGAAACTGACAGAATTGTTAAAAGAAATCCGGGCGGTAGCAATACCGCCCCTCCCATTTAAAAAAATAAACGTAGGGACAGTTCCGTTTGCAACGAGATCTCATCTGCTGATGGACATGCCTGTCCGGGTGACTTATCCCCAAAATTAAATTGGATTAGTAAAATCAAAATCTCAGGGGGTATTATGAATAAAATAGCAGTTATCTTGGTTGTTTTTCTTTCCTTTTCTGTTTACGCTCAAGAAGTGGATTGGAAAGATATCGAAGGAACATCTGATCATCAAATGATCTCCAGGTTTAAAGGCTCTGTTATTACCAGGCAGATGTTAAAAGATTATGATTCATTTGATTTTGTAACTAAAATAAAGACGGATGGAATTACTGCCAGCTTAGCAGAGTCAAAAAGAGAAGAAGGTCGGTATTTTAAAACATTCTACAAAGTGAAAAGTTCAACTTCACCTCTGGAAATTACGAAAAGCTATGAAAATGAATTAAAAAGAAAAGGCTTTAAGATATTACTTAAGCAAGAGCTTGATGGTAATTGTGCGTTTATGTTCCTATATATGCATCTTAAATACGATACGCAAAATGCGGATGGGAAAGCCCTGCTTGGCGGCATTTCTGCAAAAGAAAAGAAATTAATATTGATTAGCGGAGTGTTGGAAAAAAAAGATGGAGACGTTTTTGTTTCGGTAATGGCGCTTAGTGGTGATTATTCTGAATTTGAAAATAATAACGGGGTATATGGGTATAAAACTATCCCATTCTCCAATTACGTTCTCGATATAATCGAGTGCAAACCTCTTGAAACAGGGAAGGTGACTGTATCTGCAGCAAGTATTGAAAAAGACATAGAAAAAGACAGCCACTCTTCGGTTTACGGCATACTTTTTGATACCGGGAAGACTGATGTTAAACCGGAATCTGCAGAAACCCTGTTAGAAATATCAAAAGTCCTTAGTAATAATCAAAAATTAAAGCTGTTTGTGGTCGGTCATACCGATAACGAAGGAACATATGCTTACAATCTTGATCTCTCAAAGAAACGCGCTGAAGCTGTTGTAAATGAATTATCTGCAAAATACGGAGTTGCCGTAACCCGTTTGGTCCCTCAAGGTGTAGGACCGACATGTCCGTTAACATCAAACAAAACCGAAGACGGAAAAGCTCGAAACCGCCGTGTAGAGTTAGTTGAACAATAAATAATACATCCACAGAGGAAGGTCCAATTAAGTTCGTGTCCAAGGGGTGAAGTACGAAAAGTTTCGTAAATTAATGGTATACGAACTTGATCTCAGGACCTTCTTCCTGTTTAATATATGTATTCGTGTGACAGCTCCGCCTGTATGCTTAACAGGGACAAGTCCATATAAAGACGAAATATCATCACGCAAGCGTGTGGACAAAGATGTTTCTGCGATGTTGTAAACATCAAATGATCAAAAAACAACTATACCCGAAATCCCCTCAAAACCTCAATACTGATATGGTGAAAATTATTCGTTTTCTACATTGGTAGAAAGCGGATATTCTTACTTTGGCTTGACAGGACTGTAAAACAGACTTTACAAAAAGCCTTTTAAATGCTAGAATAACTTAAAAGGGCGCTTAGCTCAGTTGGTTAGAGTATCAGCTCGACAAGCTGAGGGTCACAGGTTCGAGCCCTGTAGCGCCCACCAGAAAATTTTGCTGGGCAAAATTTTCTAGAGCAATCGAACAATAGATAATAGAAAATGGATAAAAAATTGAACGATTGCGGTCTATTTTCTATTGCTCTATTTTCGAAACCTTTAAAAGTTTGTTAAATGCACGAGAGGAACAATCATGCCTGATAACCCGTTAAGCAGTGAAGAAGCTAAAATAGTTAATCAAACTGCAAGAACTCTGAGGATACTTATAAGTAATTCCCAGCTCTACTCGCCAAAAAGCCAGCTTGTTAAAGATGGAATTACCGGGTTGATCAAGACTCTGGATCCTTACCTGTCGGCTAAAGGTAAAATGACCTTGAGTGAATCAGAGAAAAACCTTATTGTCGACGGACAAGTCTTAAAAACGGCCGATAAAAGCGGTGTTGCCTTTGTGGAAAACATGATCCAGTGCGAGCTTAGAAGTATTACTATTAAAAACGGTATCACAGAAGAGGAACTCCTTGTTTTGGTCGAGAATATGAGCATCAAAAAGAAGGAGTTGCGTCCTGAAATTGACAAGTTGCTTTCGGAAAAGGGATATACTCATATAGAAGTTAATCAAAAAGTATATGTAGCTTTGAATGATGATCAGGAAATCAGACAGGAGTCAGGCAATAAGGACATTCAACCCTTAAATGAGACAGGCGGAGCAGCAGGAGTTTCTTCTGGAGGTAGCTCAGGTGGTACTGCTTCCGGAAATTTTAGCGGAGGTTTGCAAGCGACTCAGGCTGCTTCAGGCATGTCTGCGGTGGAAATCATAACAACTCAAGCGGAACAAGTTGTTTCCGGACAGAAGAAAGATCTTATAAAGAAAGAACGCAGGCAGGAACTTCAGAAAATGTTGAAAGAACTTGACGGAATTAACAGGCCTGATCTTGCAGGTCAGGTGGTTGATAAGATTGCTGAGAATCTGGACGATAACGAGAGTAATGTCAGATTGGAGACTGTACGTTCCTTTAAACATTTAAATCCTTCTATTCAGCAGTTAAGCGACAAGAAAATCATGTCCAACCTTGAGGAAAAGTTTCTGAATACAGAAGAAAGAGAGACGGAAGAGGATGTATATCGGGAGCTTGCGGATTTGCTGGAAGAGGCGGCGAACAGAAGTGCAGTGGAAGGTAATTATCAAAAAACGATACAGATAACAAGAATGTTCCGGCTTCATAAATATGCCAAAAATGAAGGTTTTGAAAGCCGTGCTCATAGTGCGGATCAAGTATTGAAGAAACTCTCAAATAGCGGTTTAGTCGATATTTTGGTCGCTGATTTAAGGTCTGAAGATGGAAAGAAAAAAGAAGAAGCTTACAAGGTTGTAGCCTCTCTTGACGAGTACGCTGTCTTTTACCTGATCAATACCCTGAAAAATATAGAAGACCTGCATCTAAGGCGTATAATAGGTTTTTTAATAAAGAATCTTGGAGAAAATGCGGTAAAACTACTCTGCGAGTCCATCACTCCGGATATTTCTACCGAAGAAGCTTTAAGGATTCTGGAAGTTATGGATAGTGTTGAGTTTTATGATGTTGTTTTTGATGAACTGAAAGGGATGTATTCTCACTATAATCCTGACATAAGAAGGGCCGTTCTGGATATTCTCGCGAAGATAAGACCTGACAGGGTGAAAGAAGTTCTGAGTTCGGCATTGGAAGATTTTGAACCGAAAATTGTTAAAGAAGCGATAAAGTTAGCAGGAAAGGTGAGAGCAAAAGAACTTGTTCCCAACCTCTTGACCTTCCTTATTCCTGAAAGTGTCTTTTCAAAACAGAAACAAGATCCATCTTTGGAAGAAGAAGCTTGCTCTGCCCTTGGGAAGATAAAAGATTTGTCTGCTATTGAGCCTCTTGCAAAAATAGTGGCAGGAGGCGGATTTCTAAGTTTTACAAGAGAAAAACTTATGAATACCCGAGTGGCCGCTTTGTACTCTCTTGCAGCATATTCACAATCGGAAACAAAGGATGTGCTTTCCAGGTTTATTAATAATAGTGACAAAAACATTTCAAGAGCGGCAAGAGAATCCTTGAAAATGCAGGAAAAGACCGGTTCCAGAAAAGGTAATGCCGAGTCGTATCGTCTTTTGTAGGAAGGATAATAAAATGAAATGTGTAAATCATAAAGATAAAGAAGCTGTTGCCATGTGTTCTATTTGCGGTATAGGAATGTGTGCTGACTGCGATATTCGCCTTGCCGGAAGGTTTTATTGTCAGAAATGCGCGGATGAGCTGGTGAAAGAGGGTGCTATTGTTGCAATTCGAAAGTTGTATGAGATTCTTGAAGAAAAGAGAAAACATCATAGGGTGTATTCCCTTGTCAACATAGAAATAACACCTTCCGGTTACGAAGGTATGTTTTTAAAAGGAATAATGCATAATATTAGTTCCGGAGGTATGGCAGTTTTATGTGATAAGCAGATTTCAATTAATGAAATGGTTTACATCAGTTTTACTCTTCCAAACGGAGAAGTAATGGAAAATATTCAAGCGGGAGTTGTCAGGTCAGAGAAAATTGGGGAAAAATACAATTTGGGTCTTTTATTCATGAATATGATGGAAAAACAAAGCTTAATAGATGAATTTATTTTTAATTCGAAAAAGAAGAAATATACTCAAGAAAGTGCTGATATTGCAAATTACTTGTAGTAATGTAGTTTTCTTCAGGTATGGGAAAGTATAAAAGAGATTCTGCAAGATTTGTTTAATGCTTGAGACACCCGATAGACAAGACACAATCAGTGGAATCTGAAAGCCTTGTAATCAGTGAGATCTTTTGCAGGTTTTCGTTAAGTTGACAAAAAAAAGGTTCTATGATATACTTCAGTAGATAAGTTAACCGGGTGAAAATCGGGAAAACTCTGGTTGAATAAGAATAACCGATTGTTTTGGTTATCTTAGGGGATGGTTTTTGTGAGAAGACTTATTTTATTTGCAGTAATATTATTTGTTGCCGGTTTTATGTATGCAGGTGGAGCAGGGACTACGGCGGCTAACTTTCTTCGAATAGGTACAGGTGCCAAGGCCTCAGGTATGGGGGAAGCTCAAGTTGCAATTTCTGATAATGTAGATTCAGTGTATTGGAATCCGGCAGGGCTTGCTCTTGTGAAAAATACGGAGATCAGTCTTATGCATCTGATATACTGGCAAGGGATAAGTTATGAATACGCTGCAATAGCTCTTCCTATAAAAAAGATCGGGACCTTTGGTATCTGTTTCGATTATCTAAGTAGCGGTCTTATAGATAAGACTACAGAAAACGCGACCGGGAGTGATTACACTCTGGATGGATCTTTTTCGTATTTGGCGTTTGCAGGGACTATTTCGTATGGCAATAAATTTGTTATAGAGAAGATGCCGATGAACCTTGGTGTCAGTATTAAGATTGTTGGCGATAAAATAGAAGATGATTTGGTGCTTGGCGCCGGTTTGGACATTGGTATGACTTCAGAAATTATAAAAAACGGGTATTTTGGTGCAGCAATAAATAATATCGGAGTTACTTTTGCTAAGAGTGCCCTTCTTCCAATGCAGTTGAAAGTAGGCGGCGGGTATTTATTGGATATTTTTGGGAAGGATCATCTTGTCTTGGGAGCTGCGGATGCCGTTTTTCCTTTTGATTCGTCAATCAAGCTTAACGCGGGAGCAGAGTACAGTTTCCAAAAGACATTTTTCATTAGAGTCGGTTATAAAATAAATTATGATCTTGAAAATCTGACTGCCGGTGCAGGTTTCAGAATTAATATCGAAAGAACACAATTTGAACTTAACTATTCCTATACTCCCGGTTTTGAAGACATCGGGACTTCACACAGAATAAGCCTGTTGGTACGGCTTGGATTGCCAAAGCCCGGAGATATTTCCGAACCTCAGGAATTAGAAGAGAAGGTTATTGAAAAGTTTGATGACGAGAATGTAAATACGAATAACAATAATAATTTGGATCAGTATAAATATGTTAAACCAAAAAAAAAGTAAATTGAGTATTAATCTAATATCCTTCCAGAGTTGATTTGTGGTCTATAGTCTCGGTTCGGTGAATGTCGTGTCCTATTTATTTATGTATAGCTTTGATTAAGGGTTGTTCTTGCTTTTTCTATATTTTTGTGGTATTTTAAGTCTCTATGGATAATAATAAACTTCGAAATTTCTGCATAATTGCGCATATTGATCATGGAAAATCAACTCTTGCCGACCGGATTCTTGAGTTTACCGGAGCTATATCCTCACGTGACATGAAAGAGCAATTCCTCGATAAAATGGAGTTGGAGAGAGAACGTGGTATTACGATTAAAGCAAAAGCTGTAAGGCTGAATTATCATTCCAAAGACGGTCAGGATTATATTTTTAATCTTATAGATACCCCGGGCCATGTGGATTTCACATATGAAGTTTCGAAATCCCTTTTTGCCTGTGAGGGCGCGCTTTTGATTGTAGACGCTTCTCAGGGAGTAGAAGCTCAAACGATTGCTAATTTTCACCTGGCAAAAGATGCGGGGCTTCGTGTTATTCCCGTGATTAATAAGATAGATCTGCAAGGGGCTGAGCCGGAGAAAGTACTTCTTCAGCTTGAGGAATTGGGGCTGAATTCAGATGAGGCAATATTAGCCAGCGCTAAAGAAGGTATAGGTACAGAACAGATTCTTGAAGCTATTGTAAAATTAGTACCGCCGCCCAGAGGACACACGGAAAAACCCTTGAAAGCGCTTATATTTGATTCTCTCTATGATGTTTACAAGGGAGTGGTTGTCTTTTTTAGAATATTTGACGGAAGTATTAATGCCGGAGTAAAAGTTTTGATGATGCGGGCAAATAGCACCTTTGAAGTTACTGAAGTAGGGGTCTTTACTCCTACGATGAAGCAGATAGATAAACTTTCTACCGGTGAAGTCGGTTATTTTATAGCGAATATTAAAAATGTCTCAGATATTAAGGTGGGTGATACCATTACGGATGTCTTAAATCCGATTAAAAGTCCGCTTCCCGGTTACAAGGAAATCAAACCGATGGTTTTCTGTGGTTTCTATCCGATTAATCCTAATGAGTATAATCTTTTGAAAGATGCTCTGGAAAAATTAAAACTAAATGATTCTTCTCTGGCTTTTGAGCCTGAATCTTCCAGGGCTCTTGGTTTTGGTTTTCGCTGCGGATTTTTAGGTCTCCTTCATATGGAGATTGTTCAGGAACGGCTCGAGAGGGAGTATAATATAAATATGATAGCGACCTCTCCAAACGTAAGATATAAAGTTATTACTAATGCAGGTAAAGAGGTGGAAATAGACAATCCGGCTAACTTGCCTCCGGCCGGGGAAATAAAAGAAGTAATGGAACCGTATATTATGATGTCAATTATTACTCCTCCTGAATTTATGAGCAATATTATGGATCTCTGTAAGTCAAAACGCGGTGAGTATGTCGAAAACCAATATGTCACGACCACCAGGGTACAGATTCATTACGAAATGCCCATGTCTGAAGTTGTCTTTGATTTTTTTGATATTTTAAAGAGTGTTTCTAAAGGTTATGCTTCTATGGATTATGAATATATAGATTTCAGAGAAGCAGACCTTGTTAAGCTGGATATAATGGTGGCAACAGAAGTGGTGGATGCGCTTTCTATTATTGTCCACAGGGATAAAGCTTATTACAAGGGGAAAGAGCTTGCACTTCGCTTGAAAGAAATCATACCGCGGCAAATGTTTGAAGTAGCAATCCAGGCGGCAATTGGCAGTAAGATAATAGCAAGAGAGTCCATTCCCGCGCTAAGGAAAAATGTAATTGCAAAGTGCTATGGCGGGGATATTACCAGAAAAAGAAAGCTGCTGGAAAAACAAAAAGAGGGTAAAAAGCGTATGAAGCAGATAGGCCGCGTGGAAATCCCCCAGGAAGCGTTTTTGGCAGTACTAAAGATACAGTGAAGAGAAGCAGGGGAAGCAAGGAAAGAAAAAGAAGCAAGAACAGTGAAAAAAGTGAGCAAAGTGGTATTAGTTGTTAATATAATAATAACACAGCTGAAAAAGACCTTGTAAACTTTAAAAACCTTAAGAACTTTATAAACTGAATTTTTCGGAGAAAAATTATGAAGATTGCAATACTTGGTATGGCGCAGTCCGGGAAAAAGACTCTTTTTACTTTAATCGCCCGCAAAAAATTATCGGAGAATGAACTTGCTTCGGGGGCTGCGGTTGAGGGTATTACCGAAATAATTGACCCAAGATTTGAAAGGCTTGTGGAAATGTATAATCCTGAGAGCGAGGCCAGAGCCAGGATAAATGTAACACTTCTGCCAAAAATAGATAAAGGGTTCTCGTCAAAATCTGATTTTATTAATGAGCTTGATACTTATGATGCTTTCTTGGTAGTGATCAGAGCTTTCAAAAATGATTCTGTTTATCATCCTTCAGGATCTGTGGATGCAGAAAGGGACCTGGAAGAAATTGAGATGGAACTTACATTTAATGATCTCTCTTTTGTTGATAAACGTATTCAGCGTTTAAGTAATGAAAGAGGAGCCAAAACACCTCAAACCGAGAAGGAAAAAGAAATTCTGCCAAAATTAAAAGAGCATCTGGAGAAAGAACTTCCTCTTCGGACTCTCTCTCTCTTACCGGAAGAGTTAAAGCTGATTTCCAGCTATCCTCTGGTTACCTTTAAAGAGCTGATAATTGCATTTAATATCTCTGAGGACGAATTAAATAATACTGAATTGATTAAGAAATGCGAAACAAAATATAAAGACAGAAAGATCAATTTTATGGTGGTTTCGGCTAAGCTGGAAGCGGAGATTGCTGCGATAGAAAACAAGGAAGAACGCGAGGAGTTCTTAAAGTCTATGGGGATTACAGAGCCGGTAATAGATGTGATCCGTCGCGCCTGTCTTGTTGCTATGGATCTGATCTCCTTCTTCGGGGTAGGAACGGACGAAGTAAAACAGTGGCTTGTTAAAAGAGCTTCTCTGGCTCCAAAAGCTGCGGGAGCTATACATTCTGACCTGGAAAAGGGCTTTATCCGGGCGGAAGTAATGAAATATGCGGAGCTTATCGCGGCTGGAAGCGAGAGTAAATTAAAAGAAACAGGAAAATATTATCTTAAAGGGAAAGACTATGTTGTGGAAGACGGCGACATCCTCAGCATATTGCATAGCGGCTGATGAAAACCGGCAATTCTGCAGGATTATATATCCATATACCTTTCTGCCGTTCAAAATGCAATTATTGTGATTTTAATTCATATCCTATTTCCGGTTTTCATGAGAAGGTTCCCTCCTATACTGATGCTTTGCTAAAGGAAATTCAAATTAAAGTCAAAGATATTTGCATTAAAACTGTCTTTGTAGGCGGCGGGACTCCTACGGTTCTGTCCGATGTTGAACTGGAAAAAGTCTTGAACGGAATATCTGAGTTCGCTCATGTTGAAAAATCTGCGGAATTTACAGTTGAAGCAAATCCGGGAACGCTTACAGTCTCAAATCTTAAAATGATGCGGAAGACCGGGGTTAATCGTCTGTCTATCGGTATGCAATCGACAGATGATAAGACACTCAAGCTCTTTGGGCGGTGTCACAGTTATGAGGAATTTCTGGAAAGCTATAAAAAATCAAAGGATGCCGGTTTTACAAATATTAATATAGATCTTATTTTTGGCGTACCGAATCAGGCACTTTCGGATGTTAAAAGGGATCTTGAACGGGTCGTGAGTCTTCAGCCTGAACATATTTCCATATATAACCTGATTTTAGAAGAAGGGACAATCCTTAATGATGAGGTAAAAAAAGGTGTTCTTAAACACCTGCCTGAAGAATTGGAATCTGATATGTATTATTTTATAAAGGATTATCTTGAAAAAGCCGATTATAATCATTATGAAATATCTAATTTTGCAAAGCCGGGGAAAGAATGTGAGCATAATAAAATATACTGGAAAAATGAGGATTATATAGGTGTTGGTGCCGGTGCTTCCGGAAAAATTGGCCTGAAGAGGAGTGAAAACCCGGATGATGTTAATAAATATATAGTATTGATAAAGTATATTAAAAATGATATACTACATAATCAAAAAATAAGTAGAGAGACGGAAATATCGGAAACAGTGTTTCTCGGTCTCAGGATGCTGGAAGGATTAAACCTTACCAGGTTCAAAAATAGGTTTGGTAAGGATTTTTTTATTTTATTTAAAAAAGAGTATGGCAAGCTTTTAGATCTGAACCTTCTTGAAGAGGAAAATGGCTCAGTCAAGTTAACCCGGACGGCTCTATTCCTTTCAAATGAGGTTTTTGTGGAGTTTGTCTGACAGGAGGAACGTAAAGTGAAGAGTTTTCAGATTAAGCCCGCGGATGTTGTGCGGAAATGGTACGTCATTGATGGTGCAAATAAAATTTTGGGAAGAATAGCTTCAAGAGCAGCTATGGCAATAATGGGAAAGAATAAACCCATCTATACGCCGAATGTTGACTGCGGAGATTTTGTAATAGTCCTAAATGTTGACAAAATAAAACTTTCAGGGAAAAAACTGGAACAAAAGCTTGATTTTACTCATTCCGGCTATCCTACCGGTGATAAATATACCCCTTATGGTATACTTATGAAGAAGAATCCCGAAAGAGCAATGATGCTTGCTGTTAAAGGCATGCTGCCAAAAAACAAATTAAGAGACAGAATGATAAAAAGATTAAAAGCTTACCAGGGTGACAAGCATCCGCATGCCGGAGAAAAGCTTGGTACCATAAAAGTTTAAGGAGGAGATTACCTTGCAGGAAACTACGAAGAAAAAGAAAAAAATAGTAGTCGGCAGACGTAAAACGGCTACTGCAAAAGTGAAATTAATTGATGGCGATGGTAAAATAACCGTTAATAAGAGGAAGTTTGAAGAGTATTTCCCGAGACCGGTTCATCAGATTTTCGTGAAGAAACCACTTGAGCTTCTTGGTTTGACCGCGAAGATGGATGTGATAGCTCTTTTAAAGGGCGGAGGAATTACCGGACAGGCAGAAGCTTTAAAACTTGGTATTGCAAGAGCTTTAATACAGCATAATCCTGATTACAGATCCTTACTTGCTCAGAATGGTTTGCTTACAAGAGATCCCAGAATGGTAGAAAGAAAGAAATACGGCAGAGCAGGAGCAAGAAAGAGATTCCAGTTCAGTAAACGTTAATTTAACTTTAATTCGAGTGATAAACCCGCTCTGTCAGAAACGGCAGGGCGGGTTTTTGTTTTAAAAACAGGCGCTGGGCCCTGGGTACTGGGAAAGAAAGAATAAAGGCAGACTCTAGGCGCTGGGTTCTGGGAATTGAAGGAGGCTCAGATGCTTGGATGCGCAGAGGATTGGCAGAGTGAAAAGCTGAAGGGGAATATAAAAGACGGAAGACAGGGGATTGATACGACTAAGAGGATTTCAATTTGAAAAAAACATTTTTCATTCATACTTTTGGATGCCAGATGAACCAGTATGATTCCGAACTGGTAGATGGGATATTAAGCAAAGAAGGGATGGTTCGCGTAGATTCCTATGAAAAGGCGGATATCTGCCTGGTGAATTCCTGCTCGGTAAGAGAACTCGCGGCGCAAAAGGCCAGAAGCGAGCTTGGGATGTTCGCGGCATACAAAAGAAAAAGCAAAAAACCTGTTTACTACGGAATTATAGGATGTTTAGCGGAGCAGGAAGGGAAACACTTTCTTGTTAAATTTCCTGATATTGATTTCATTATAGGTCCTGCTTATGAGCGTCAGATAGGTGCCTATGCGAAAAAGGTTCTTGCCGGAGGCGGCACTGCGGTTGTAACAGGACCGGGGAAAGAAGACTGGACAGCAGATGAACTTATAAAAAGAGAAAGCAAGAAAAATGCCTGGGTAACCGTAAGCAAAGGGTGTAATTCATTCTGCTCCTATTGCGTCGTGCCATATGTAAGGGGAAGAGAAACCAGCAGGCCTTTTGGAAGTATTATTTCCGAAGTTGAAAAACTGGTCGGGGAAGGTTATAAAGAGATAAATTTACTCGGTCAGAATGTGAATACTTACGGTAAGGATTTTTCCGCAATAGAAAAAAAGGATTTTTCGGAGCTTCTTAAAGCTGTTGATGATATCAAGGGAGAGTTCTGGGTACGTTTTTGGACCTCCCATCCTAAAGATATTCCTCTAAAGCTTATAGAAACCGTTGCTTCTTCAAAAAAGATCTGTCCTCATTTTCATCTTCCCATACAAAGCGGGTCCGATCGTATCTTAAAACTAATGAACAGGAATTATACAGCGGAATCATATCTTAGGATTATCGGAGAAATAAAAAAAAGAATAAAGAATGTCTCAGTTACCAGCGATATTATAGTCGGTTTTCCGGGTGAAACGGAAGCGGACTTTAGAAGGACATTGGAGCTTTATAAAAAAGCAGCCTTTGATGTTGCCTATACATATACTTACTCGGCGCGTAAAGGAACGAAAGCATTTGATATTAAAGAGACCGTGTCTGAAACAATGAAGAACGAACGGCTTCGGGAGTTGATGAATATACAGAGAGAGATAAGTCAGGAAGTAAATGATAAATACATCGGTCAGGTCTTACCGGTTTTGCTTGACGGCACGGTAGTCGAAGATAACCTCTTGAACGGCCGGACAAATAATAATAAGCCGATATTTGTGGAAGGCAACGCCTGTAAAGGCGGGTTTGTTCGGGTAAAGATAACAGAGACAAAGCCGTTTAGTTTGAAAGGTGTTTTAGCGCAGGATGTCCGTAAAGGTCTTTAAAAGTCCATAACAGTCCGTAAAAGTAAGATCTGGAAAATATATTTTTAAAAGAATTGAAAAAATGTTATTTCCAATATTATAAACATTTCAAGATTTTACGTTATAGACCTTTACGGACTTTTATAGACTTTTATGGACATATTTTGGAGGAGGCTCATTTGGAAACCATAAAGATAGACGAGAAGCTTCTGAGTTCTCCCATGACTGTCCGGGAACTATTATCTTATTATTCCTGCGTTAAGGGTAAAATCAAAGGGAGAATTAAAGAGTTTGAGGCGGTATATAAGCAAAATGACAGGAAAATATTCGAAGAACTTTGCTTCTGTATTTTTACGGCAAATGCATCAGCTAAGATGGGGTATAACTGCATAGAGCGGATAAGGCCGATACTGCTTGACGGAAGTGTGAAGAAACTGCAGGAAGCGATAAAGGGGCATTACAGGTTCTGGAAGATACGGCCCGCCTATATTGTTCACACCCGGGAATTTTTGCGGGAGAACTATGGGCTAAAGATGAAAAAACTTATAGAGTCCTTTGAGAGCCGTGAGGTCCTCAGGGATTTCTTTGCCAAGAGTAAAGGTATCAAAGGTATCGGATATAAAGAAGCCAGTCATTTTCTGCGTAACATTGGTATAAAGGGTTATGGAATAATGGATAAGCACATTTTACGTTGTCTCTTTGAATTTGGTATAATAAAGGAAGTTGAACCGGTAAATACAAAGGAAAAATACATTGCAGCCGAAGAAAAGCTTAAAGTGTTTGCAAAGAAAATAAAAGTAGATTTTGACGAATTGGATTTGCTTTTATGGTCAAGTAAGACGGGAGAAATACTCAAGTAAAAAGTACTAATTGCAAATGACGAATGACAATTTAAGGTAAGCGGAGAAAAAACTCCGCTAGGATTAGTTAATTTTATATGAAAATATAGGCGAGATCTTTTTTAGCCTTTATAAAACATCGCTATTGTTATATAATGAAGAAGATAATTGACGAGGGGCTGGAATATCATTCACGCGGGTTTCGGCAATATGGAGTTACTATGGATTGGAGAGAATCGGAGATTTTAGAGTTTAAAAAGTCCACTTCAGAACTAAAAGAAGCGGTTATATCTATTTCGGCAATATTAAACAAGCATCAGGAAGGTGAGTTATATTTCGGTATCAAAAATGACGGCGAGATAGTTGGTCAGGCGATCGGTTCGGCTACAGCAAGAGATATTTCTCAGGCAATATCAAACCATATTGAACCCAAAATATATCCTTCAATAGAGACTGTAAATATAAAAGGCAAATCCTGCATTAAAATTGAGTTTAAGGGGGAGGATATTCCCTATCACGCTTATGGTCGTGTTTACATACGGGTCGCTGATGAGGATAAGCAGTTAAGCCCCGGTGAAATAAGAAAAGTAATACTCAAAAAAAGCAGTGATAAGTTTAAATGGGAGTTTCAGTTTTCAGAATGCTCATCAAAAGAAATAAACGCTAAAATCGTAAGAGATTACTTAAAAAGAGCAAATCTTGCGGGCAGGATAAACTTCAAGTATGATAATGCCCCGAATGTATTAAAGAAACTGGGATTGGTAAAGGGTTCTAAAATATTAAACGCGGGCCAAGTATTGTTTAGTAAAGACAATTCTTTGGAATTGCAGGTTGCTGTATTCGCCGGTGTTGATAAGATAACATTCCTTGATATTAATCAATACAAGGATAATATTTTCAATTTGCTCAAAAGATCAGAAGAGTATCTCAAAGAGAAAATGAATTGGCGCGCAAAAACAGAAGGACTGCAAAGACAGGAGATTCCTGAAGTTCCGATTGATGCAATAAGAGAAGCCCTGGTAAATTCATTTTGCCATAGAGACTATGTGGCGCCTGAAAGCAATAAAATAGCCATATTCAAAAACCGTATTGAAATATGGAATCCCGGTGATTTTCCTGAAGGCTTTACGCCAATGGATTTTATTAAGAAAGAAGAACAATCCATATTGAGAAATCCTTTAATCGCCGATATCTTGTATAAATCAAAAGAAATTGAAAAATGGGGCTCCGGTTTAAAAAAGATCTATAATTTATGCAAAGAAAATAACATTAAAGTTGATTTTAAAATCCTTAAAGCAGGATTTATGGTAATTTTTTACAGACAGGGGTGGGAGAGTGAAAGAGATGTTTCTGGGCAGACTACCCAGAAAACTACCCAGAAAACTACCCAGAACATTTTAGCCTTCATCAGGCAGAATCCAACGGTTACCAGGAAAGAACTTGCAGCATTAGTTGGGAATATAACGGAGGATGGGATAAAATACCATCTTGCGGCTTTGATCAAGAATAAAACAATTAAAAGAGTTGGCGGAGACAAAGGCGGACACTGGGAAGTGTTATATTGAAACAAATTCGAAACTCGAAACTCGAGTGCGCCAAGATAAGCGTATTAGTTAAAGCTGGTAAAAATCCAGCGCAGGCAAAGGGTAGCCACCAGCCTGGAATCAAACCTTGCATTTAACGAGGCAACGAGTTAAATGAAGCCAAGGTAAGAGGGTCATCGAGTCGTAACGCAAGTAAAGGGATTGAGCCCCGAAATAGAGTGTGTCGGAGGTCGAGACGGTTCGAATCGGAGCAGACAGAAGACCTGTAGCCGAAAAGGAAAAAAAAGAGGCAAGGATACGGGAACCCGACGGGGTCTGAGACCATGACGAGATGACAAAAGGAACGGATATGAACTTGGGAGAGCCAAAACATTCTCTGGAAAAAGAGAAAGCTTCAACAAGCGATAAAAAGCGAGAAGAAGCCGAAGATGTATTGGCAGTCGGACTAACCCATAGTACCGACGAGAAGCGGGAAACCGCGGGGAGGGAAGGGGTTAGCAGTCAAGCGATGGGTTTCGAGGAAACACCTGCTGTCGTAAAAGATGGGGCATGGGTGGAAACGAAATTGAAACACATAACACAACTTGCGAAAGAAGACCAAAAGTACAGGTACACGAGACTGATGCACCTGCTAAACGAGGGACATCTTGAGCAATGCTACTGGATGCTGAAGAAGGATAGAGCCAGTGGCATAGATGGAGTAAGTGTAGAAGAGTATGGAATCAATCTAAAAGAGAACCTGAAAGATTTGTTGGAAAGGATGAAGGCATTGCACTATTATCCGCAAGCAGTAAGGCGGGTATATATACCAAAAGGTAACGGAAAAGTAAGAGGACTCGGAATACCTGCGGTAGAAGATAAAATAGTGCAGATGGGAATGAAAAGAATCCTTGAGGCAATCTATGAGGTTGATTTTAGTGATAGTTCGTACGGATTCAGACCCAAAAGAAGTTGCCATACAGCCTTGAACGAGTTGGACAAGACAATAATGACCAGACCCATAAATGCAGTGGCAGAAGTAGATATTGAGAAATTCTTTGACACTGTAGACCATAAGTGGTTAATGGAATGCCTGAAGCAAAGGATAAGCGACACGAGGTTTCTAAGGCTTATAGTAAGATTCTTGAAGGCAGGAGTAATAGAGGAAGGGGAATATATAGCGACAGACAAAGGGACGCCGCAGGGCGGAGTATTGAGCCCAATGTTAGCAAATATATACCTTCATTATATATTAGACCTGTGGTTTGAGAAAGTAGCCAAGAAAGAATTGAAAGGATATTCGAAGCTGATAAGGTATGCAGACGACTTTGTGGTGTGTTTTGAGGAAAAAGAATCAGCCATAAGGTTCATGGAGATGCTGAAGGAAAGGTTTGCGAAATTTGGGTTGAGAATATCTGAGGAAAAGAGCCGAGTCGTGGAGTTTGGGCGGAAGAACTGGGAAGACAACAACGGTAAAGGCGGTAAAGGAACAACTTTTGATTTTCTGGGGTTTACGCATTTTGGAGATAAAACCAGAAAAGGCAAATTCAAAGTAGGGCGTAGGACTTCGAAGAAGAAATTTGTCCAGAAGATACGAGAGATGAACGAATGGTTGAGGAATGTGCGGAATCGTTACAAACTGAAAGAATGGTGGAAAGTTCTGGTAGTAAAGATGACAGGACACTACCGATATTTTGGAATGAGCGGGAACAGCCGCATGATGTACGAATACTATCAAAGTACATCAAGACTCATATTCAAATGGATAAACAAGCGAAGTCAGAAGAAGAGTTGCACACAAGTAGAATACGCCAGCTGGTTGAAAAGAAAGTTGCCGGTGCCGAGAATTTATCACAACATCTACACATTATATCCGTCAGTATGAGGATGCTTGAATGAAGAGCCGTATGAGGGAAAACTTCAAGTACGGTTCTGTGAGGGGATGGAGGAAGTAGGATATGGCAAATCTAAACGGGCACGAAGTTGGAAACGACGGATACAGCCAAGAAGAGCCTGTAATCACTACGATGCCGTTCTACTCGACAACAATGTTAAAAGTAATAATCATGAAAAGCGAGGTTAATTAAAAAGGCAAAGAGGGTGCTTGTACAAGTTTTAGAATGGGTAATGTTGGAGAAAAATTGATGGTTGAAGAAATTTCATTCAGTATGATAGAAAATGCGGAAGATTCGCTGGCTCATGCTATATTTCATTTGACTGGCGAGAAATCTCCTACAAAAAAAGATTTTAAAAGAGCAATATTGGACACATCACATGCAGTGGAATTGCTTCTAAAAGAACGTCTTAAAGTAATACATCCTGCATTTGTTTTAGAAGATATTGACAAATATCCTTCTAAAGAAGCTTCTACCGTTAATGTTGATTTAGCAATAAAAAGGATTAAAAACATATGTAATTTAAGTATTCCTGAAGATATGATTAAAATAGTTAAGAGATGCCGAAAAATAAGAAATGAAATAGAGCACTATGAAGTAAATATAACAAAAAAAGAAGCGGAAGCAGTAATTGGAAATATGTTGTCGTTTATTTTTGATTTTGCTGAAAAATATTTGGGATTAAATCTTGAAAAGAAATTTAAAAAAGATGAAGATATGTGGGAGAAGTTGATTGTTATACATGAGTTTTGTGAGAAGCATGTTAGAATATGTGAAGGTAAATTATTTGATAAAAAGATATTGGTAGACTATTGTCCATATTGTGGTCGCCAAACATTTAATGTAGATTCTGAGAAATGTGAGTTTTGCGGACATGAAGAAGAAATGTTTGAATGTGCGTCCTGTGGCGGAAAATACTTTATGGAAGAAAAAAGCGAAAAGAATGAAGAAGGTGATCCTTTGTGTTCAGAATGTGCGTCCAAGCACGGCGATTAATTAGAAGTAGAAGCTGATCTCTTTTGCGGAGGTAAATTTGTCAAAAAAAACTGAAGAATTAAGGAGCTGTATATATTTAGTTATTTCATTCTTAATTGTGGTCGTAGTGGTTCCAGGTGTTTCAATTAAGCTTTTAAATATTCTAGGCGAGCTACTGTTTGGTGGTAAAATTGGTCAATTTGAAACAGGGCTGTATTATGGCATGGCAATTGTAGGGATGTGTTATCTGTGGTTTAAGTATATATTTAATTATAGAGAAGAAATAAAAAAAAGATGTTTTAGTAAGTTAGCAGTTAATATTATTAATAGTGACTCAACAAAGGAGATTAAAAAAAATCAATTAGTATTGGCAGAATCAATGCTTATGCTTTACGAAGATAAAGATATAAATAAGGCGAGCCAAATTGTAGAAAGTGAGCTAAATCTAGAGCAGAAACTGAAAGAAATCTCTTCTGGACCAAGATATATTTTTAATGAAGCGCTGGAAGAGAAATATATGAAGCAAATAGGTTATTATTTATATCAAATAGAGTATAATTATGGCTTTCCATACAGGAGAGACCGAAATAAATAATGAGGTGTAGTTATTATATGAATATGAAAAAGAATTTGCGTTAAAGTTAATTTAAACTTTAAGGCAGAAATGACTTCACTCGGTGCTTTGTGGCGGATCTTCAATAAATCACAATCGTCAATATTTTTCAAAGGAGCTCTATGAAAATAATCGGTGTTATTCCGGCCCGGCTTGGGTCTACTCGTTTTCCTGAAAAAGTTATTGCGGATATTATGGGTAAGCCCATGATCTGGTGGGTCTGGAAGCAGGCGAAAAAGGCTAAGCTTATCTCCGAGTTTTTCATTGCGACGGATGATAAAAGAATTTACGATATCGTGAAAAGTTTCGGCGGTAACCCGTTGATGACCTCGAAAAAACATAAGAGCGGGACGGATAGGATTGCTGAGGCTGTGAAAAATATTAAGGCGGATATAGTGGTAAATATCCAGGGGGATGAGCCTTTAATACGTCCGGATATGCTTGATAAGGCGGTCGAACCGCTTATAATGGATAAAAAACTTGTTATGAGTACGCTCGTTTGTAAAGTTTCGGATAAAAAGTTGATGTTGGACCCTAATATAGTGAAGGTTACGGTTGATAAAGATGGGTATGCGCTATATTTTTCCAGGTCTGCTATTCCCTCTCAGGCAAGAGCGGAGAGTTTCGAGTATTTTTTAAAACATATAGGGGTTTATGTCTATAGAAAGGATTTCCTCTTAAAATATGTCCAAATGAAACAGTCAAGTCTGGAGAAAACAGAAAAACTTGAGCAGCTCAGAGTTCTGGAAAATGGGTATAAAATCAAGACGATACAGACAAAGTTTGACACCGTTCCCGTAGATACGGAAGCGGATTTGAAGAAAGTTGTGGAGATTTTAAGGAAAAACGGCAAGTAATAATCAACATCAAAGACACTGGATCCTGAATCGAGTTCAGGATGACAGAATAAGCATAAATTTATACAAGAGTGATTATTGTTTATGATATAATACTTAATCATAGTAGAAATCAGTGGAATCCGGTAGTTTTGTAATCGGTGAAATCTTTTTGACAAAGGAGAAGGAAATGGCAAAATACATTTTTGTAACCGGAGGGGTTGTATCATCTCTTGGAAAGGGTATTACCAGTTCATCCATAGGATGTTTACTTGAGTCAAGAGGTCTGAAAGTCACTCTCCAGAAATTTGACCCCTACATAAATGTTGATCCCGGAACGATGAATCCCTACCAGCACGGTGAGGTATTTGTGACAGATGACGGAGCCGAAACTGACCTTGACCTTGGGCACTATGAAAGATTTACAAGTGCCAATATGACAAAAGACAATAATGTAACCACAGGTCAGATATATTTCTCGGTTATTACTAAAGAAAGGAAAGGCGAGTATCTCGGGAAAACTATTCAAGTCATTCCTCATATAACCAACGAAATCAAAGAACGAATTCATAAAGTTACAAAAGATAAAGACGTTGATGTTGCAATAATTGAAATAGGCGGCACCGTAGGAGATATAGAATCCCTCCCTTTTATGGAAGCTATCAGACAGTTTAGAAAAGATGTTGGCAAAGAAAATGTTGCATATGTTCATGTTACTTTAGTTCCTCATATAAGTACAGCGGGTGAACTTAAAACGAAACCCACCCAGCATTCAGTGGCGCAACTAAGAAGCATCGGTATTCAGCCTGATATTTTGATTTGCAGGTCTTCCAGGCCACTTACAAAAGATGTCAGGAGTAAACTTTCACTGTTTTGTAATGTCGAAGAAGAAGCTGTTATCCAGAATCTTGACGCGCATTCGGTTTACGAATTACCACTCAGGTTAAAAGAAGATGGGTTGGATATAATTCTTATGAAAATACTTAACCTTAGATACGGAAAACAAAATATTTCCACCTGGGAGAAAGCAGTTGATAAGGTTATTAATCCGGCGAAAGCTGTTAATATAGGTATAGTAGGAAAATATGTTGAGCTGCTGGATGCGTATAAAAGTATTATTGAGGCTTTTGTCCACGCCGGAATACCGAATGATGCCAGGGTTAACCTTCACTGGATAGAGGCGGATTCAATTATGAAAAATGGCGCTAAAGCAGCTCTCAAAGATGTAACCGGAATTCTCGTTCCCGGAGGTTTTGGCGGAAGAGGTATAGAAGGAAAGATAGAAGCTATAAGGTACGCGAGAGAAGAAAAACTTCCGTTTTTTGGTATCTGCCTGGGGATGCAATGCGCAGTTATAGAATACGCAAGAAATGTCCTCGGTTTAAAAGGTTCTAACAGTACAGAATTTGATCAAAACACCAAGTATAAAGTAATATCTCTGTTGGACAGTCAGCGTAATGTGACGGATATGGGCGGGACCATGCGTCTTGGAGCCTGGGATTGCAAACTTTCCAAAGGCTCAAAAGCATACGAAGCCTATTGCAAGGAAGCCATTTCTGAACGGCACAGACACAGATATGAGTTTAATAATGAATATAGAGCGGCCATGAAAGCCAAAGGTTTAAAACTTACCGGCACCACAATGGACGGAGGCTTGGTGGAGATTGTTGAAATAGCCGAGCATCCCTGGTTTGTAGGCGTTCAGTTCCATCCGGAATTTAAGTCCAGACCTTTATCTCCGCACCCGCTTTTTGCGGATTTTGTAAAGGCCTCTCTTCATAAAAAAGAAAAGCCTCAATCTAAAAAGAGGAAAAAATAAATGACAGGTTTTGACTATAAAGCAAATAAAGGGAAGTTTATCCTGATATCAGGGCCTTGCGTTATTGAATCGGAAGAGATGTGTATTTCTATTGCTAGAAAGATTAAAGAGATCGCTACCGGGTTGAAGATCCCTTTTATATTTAAAGCGTCTTATGATAAGAGCAACCGGACGGCTGTGGAAAATTACAGGGGTCCTGGAATTAAAGAGGGGCTTAGAATACTTCAAAAAGTAAAAGAGAAGGTAGGAGTTCCTATCCTTACTGACGTTCATTGCTGCAGTGAAGTTGATGCCGTTGCAGAAGTTGCAGATATTATTCAAATTCCTGCGTACCTTTGTCAGCAGACTACGCTGACTTTGAAGGTGGCAAATACCGGTCGAGTTGTAAACATAAAAAAAGCTCAGTTTTTGTCTCCGTGGGATATGAAAAAGATTATCACTAAAATAGAATCTACAGGAAACAAGAAGATAATTATTACCGAACGCGGTTCTATATTCGGCTATAGCACGCTGATTACCGATATGAGGGCGTTTACAATTATGAAGAGTTACGGTTATCCTGTAATATTTGATGTCACTCATGCCGTTCGAGTTCCGGGTTTTACCAGTAAGGATAAAAGAGGCGGGACCCCTGAGATGATAATGCCTATGGCGCTTTCCGGAATTGCTGCGGGTAGTTCCGGTCTTTTCATTGAGACACATCCGAATTGCAGAAATGCCCTGTGTGATGCATCTTCCATGCTGCCGCTTAATGAGTTAAAAGAACTTCTTAATAGGGCAAAAAAAATATATAATATTGTAAAGGATCGGTGAAATGGTCAACAATAAATATCTGATTAAGAAAGCAAAAGAAGTTTTAAGAATAGAGTCCGGATCGGTTTTGGCTCTTACAAAAAGTATAGATAAGAACTTTATAAAGGCGGTTGACCTCCTTTATAAATGCAGGGGAAGGGTTATTGTGACCGGTATCGGGAAATCCGGTATTATAGCCAGAAAGATTTCAGCGACAATGGCTTCTACCGGTACGCCGGCTTTGTTCCTTCATTCAGCTGAGGGTCTTCATGGCGATTTGGGGACAGTTTTAAGTTCTGATGTTGTTATAGCTTTATCACAGAGCGGGGAGTCAAAAGAGTTGTTGGAAATACTGCCTGCAATTAAAAAAATTGGTGCAAAATTGATAGCCTTGACAGGAGACATGGAATCTGAATTGGCGAAAAGCAGTAATATTAGTTTAAATGTAGAAGTAAAGGAAGAGGCCTGTCCTCTTGGCTTGGCTCCAACTGCTTCTTCTATGGCCCAGCTTGCTATGGGAGACGCCCTGGCGGTGGTACTTTTGATCAAAAGGGGTTTCAATAAACAGGATTATGCTCTCCTCCATCCAGGAGGCAGTTTAGGGCGGAAATTAAAAAAAGTTGAAGATATTATGCGTAAAGGAAATGAACTCCCGGTTGTTTGTGAAAATGTTAATATGAGAAAAGTTATATATGAAATGACCTCAAAAAAAATGGGTTGTACCTCGGTTGTAGATAAAAGAGGAAGATTGACCGGTATAATAACCGATCAAAATCTCAGAACACATCTTACTTTAGACAGGAATATTATGCAGAAAAAAGCGCGGGATATCATGACTAAAAATCCTCGAACTATCTGTAAAGATGCTCTGGTGGATGAGGCCGTAAGGATGACAGAAGTAAAGTCGATAAGTACACTGTTGGTAACGGGAAAGACTGATCGGCTTGTTGGAATTATCCATCTTCATGATCTTTTAAAATTAAGCAGGTAGAATAACTTTGAAAAAATCGGTGTTCATAGTTGTTTTAATCCTCTTTTTTTGCGGTTGCAGTGAATCCGGGAGAAAAGCCTCCCTTTCCGATAAGACAAGGGATGTGGTAACAATGAGGGGCTTTCATATGGTGCAGACTGAACTGGGAATAAAAAAATATGAGATAGATGCTGCTGAGGCCTCAATTAATCCCAGGGCAAAAAGAATCAGGTTTTTTAATGTAAAAACCAGGTACTATGATAAGGATAAAGAAGTCGCAAATCTAAAGTCTGAAACAGGTGTTGTTAGAACTGATACTAATGATATAGATGTTAAGGGTAATGTAGTACTTACTACAATGGATGGCTCCAGACTTGAAACCTCAAGTCTTACCTGGTATAGCGTAAAAAACAAGCTTCAAACAAATGAATATGTAAAAGTTGTGAAGGGTGATAATACGATGGAAGGCGTGGGAATGGAGTCAGATCTTATGCTGGAAAATATTACCCTAAAGAAAGTAAGTACTAAAATATCGGATCCGGATGCCTTTAAGGAAAAGAAAAAGAAATGAAAAGTATTATTGCGATTTTAATAGTATTCTCCGGTTTTCTTCCTCTTTTTGCAGAAGAGATGAAAATCAGTAAAGAGAATCCTTTGACTATTACCGCAAAGTCCTGGACAATCAACAGCAAGACAAAAGAAGTTACGTACAATGGAGATGTTGTTCTTAAACATTCAGGAAATGTATTGAAAGCAGAAAAACTTGTTCTTTTGCCCGGAGGAAATAAAGTAGTTGCAGAGCAGGATGTTTCTTTCTGGAGTGAGAGTAGACAACTGGAAATAACAGGGGGTTATACAGAATATTTGAAAGATACGGGACAGCTTCTGATGAAAAAAGATGCTGTTTTGTTCTTGACTGAGAAGGATGGAATGAAGACGGATATAAGAGGAGATTCCGTAGATGTTCTTAACGGGGGAGAAAGAGCCATGGTGTCCGGTTCGGTGATTATAACGCGTGATGATATTTTGATTAATTGCGGTAGTGCCGATTATGATAAGATTCAAGACACTATTATTCTGGAAGGCAAACCTGAAGTGAAAAAAGGAAGTAATACTTACAAGGGAGAAAAGATTTCTATTTTTATTAAACAAAGAAAGCTTATAGCTGACAAAAATGTTACGGCCAGGATCTATCCTGAAGAGAAAAAAAATGCTGATAAGAACTGAAGGGCTTACAAAAAAATATAAAAAACGCTACGTTGTTAACGGAGTAAATATTGAAGTTAACAAAGGTGAAATTGTCGGATTACTGGGACCAAATGGCGCAGGTAAAAGCACAACCTTTTACATGATCGTTGGTCTTATAAAGCCGGAAGCGGGAAAAGTCTATATTGGTTCAACAGATGTGACAAAATGTCCCACTTATGAAAGGGCGAAATACGGAGTGGGGTATCTGCCTCAGGAGCCTTCAATATTTAGGAAACTTTCGGTGGAAGATAATATAATGGCAATACTGGAAACGATGGATTTGACCGATTTGGAAAGAAAAAAGCATTTAGACCGCTTGCTTGATGAATTTAGTATTACAAAGCTGCGAAAGAGTATGGCATATACACTTTCCGGCGGGGAAAGAAGAAGAGTGGAGATTGCACGAGCACTTGTAACTAATCCGTCATTTTTGCTTTTGGACGAACCTTTTGTAGGTATTGATCCTATTACGGTTGCTGACATCCAGCAGGTAATTTCTCAATTAAAAAAGAAAGGGCTTGGTATTCTTATTACCGATCACAATGTAAGGGAAACTCTCTCGGTTACAGACAGGGCCTATATAATGTATGAAGGTAAAATTCTTCTTTCAGGGGATGCTAAAAAGCTTTCAACCGATAAGAAAGCAAAAGAATTTTACCTTGGAGAGAAATTTACACTCTAAGATGACAAAAATCATAATACAAAAAAACAAAAATATATTATGGCGAGTATGCCGCAGAAAACCACGGAGGTAACTCCGTGGATGAATGCGGCATGAATAATAAATTGAATTCCACTCGCCGAAACTCCGGACGTAAGTCCGCAGAGGTTCATAATACAGGTGAAAGATCATGAAAATAGTAAAATATGGAACTCCAATACTTAGAAAGAAAGCTGTAAAGATAATAAAGATCGATGAGCGTATTTTAAAGCTGGCTGAATCTATGATTTCGACATTGAATGCGGCAAAAGGAGTAGGGCTTGCCGCAAATCAGGTCGGAATACAGGAAAGAATTTGTGTTATTGATGCCGGAAGGGGAGATAAAAAAGGCGAGGTTCTATGCCTTATTAATCCTGAGATTACAGCTTCGGAAGGCAGTATAAAATTTGAAGAGGGCTGTCTTTCTTTCCCTGAAATATTTGCTGAGATAGAGCGTCCGTCAAAGGTAATTGTGTCTTATAAGGATTTGAAAGGCAAGGATAAAGAAATAACAGCCGAAGGAATACTGGCAAGGGTAATGCAGCACGAGATAGATCATTTAAATGGTGTGCTTTTTGTGGATCATATGAGTAAGATTAAGTATATACTTTTAAGTAAGAGGCTTAAAGCACTCGAAAAAGAAACCAAGGGAAAATGAAGATATTATTTTACGGTACAGCGGATATATCGGCAAGAGTGTTGAAAAAGCTCTTTGATACGAAAAGACATGAGATTGAAGTAGTAACCTCCTGTGACAAACCAAGAGGCCGTGGGTTGAACGTAAAGGCTTGCGAAGTAAAGGGTCTTGCAGGGCTGCTCGGGCTTAAAACTTATCAGCCGGAGAAGATAAAAGACGATATATTCTTTGAAAGCATAAAGAATAACAGTTATGACCTCGGTGTTGTTGTGGCTTATGGTCAGATATTGAGCCGGGAGATTATAGATTTGCCCGCAAAGGGAACGATTAATCTTCATTTCTCACTTCTGCCGAAATACCGTGGGGCAGCACCATATAACTGGGCTTTGATAAATGGGGAGAAGGTAACCGGTGTTACCATAATGTATGTTAAGAAAGAACTGGATGAAGGGGATATTATAGCGCAAAAAGAAGTTAAAATAGAGAAAGATGATAATGCTAAAACCCTTCTGGAAAAACTTATTATAGCAGGGGAAGAACTCCTGATAAAGGCGATAGATGACCTCGAAGCAGAAAAAGCTGAAAGAAAGGAACAAAAAAAAGAAGATGCGACTTACTTTGGTAAATTGCCTGATGATATTGGCAATATTGACTGGGCAAAAAACGCTGTTGAGATACATAACCTGGTTCGTGGACTTGCACCGCTACTAAGTGCTTACTCTAAATTGAACGGTAAATTGATAAAAATTCTCAAGACTGAAATAGTAAATTTCAAAGAAACAGGCAAAGCAGGTGAGATTATCGGCGCCGAGAAAGGAAAAGGTTTAATAGTTAAAGCGGGAATCGGAGCGCTCCTTGTAAAATGCGTTAAGCCTGAAGGAAAAAAAGAAATGAGTTTTGAAGACTACGCACGCGGGAATAAAGTTGGACCCGGTATGCATTTTTCGAAATAGTCATAAGCCAAATATTTAAACAGTAAACTACTTTTAACTTGTATCAGTGGAATCATCTTAAAAAGGAGGAAAAATAGAATGAATGCAATAAAAACAACAGTATTACTGGCAGCTCTTTTAGGGTTGTTTATGTTCTTTGGCGGTTTGTTTGGAGGAAAGACCGGAGTAATCATTGCGTTTGTGTTCGGAATGCTTATGAATTTGGTAATGTACTGGTTTTCGGATAAGATAGTTCTTTCCATGTACGGGGCAAAGCCTGTGGAAGCAAAAGATGCACCCGAACTTTATGGGATGGTACAGAATCTCGCTTCAAGGATGGATATTCCGATGCCAAAAGTTTATATTATTGCGATGGCTGCGCCAAATGCGTTTGCTACAGGCCGGGATCCGGCTCACTCGGCAGTTGCTGTCAGTCCTTCAATAATGAGTTTACTTTCAAAGCATGAGCTTGAAGCTGTACTTGCGCATGAACTCTCACATGTAAAACACCGTGATACTCTGATTGCCACTTTGGCAGCGGGTATTGCTTCGGCAATATCAATGCTTGCCAATCTGTCTTATTTCGCTTCTATGTTTAGCGGCAGAAGCGGAGATAATGAAGACCGGAATCCTATTGTTTTATTGGTACTCGCAATCTTGACACCGATAATAGCAATGTTTATCCAGATGGCTATAAGCAGAGCCAGGGAATATGAAGCCGATAGCGGCGCTGCGACTGTTACAAATAGGCCGAGCAGTATGAGAACTGCGCTTGAAAAAATACACAGTTATGCGAAGAAAGCTCCGATAGAAGGCGGTTCACCTTCGACAGCGAGCTTATTTATTGTAAACCCGTTTAAAGAAAGCTGGATGATTAATATGCTGAGCACACACCCGACTTTATCTAGACGGCTAAAGAACCTCGAGAAGACCGCGGATAAACTGGGACTACCCTATTAATAATAATTACTAATGCAGACTGTGTCGCAATTATTTCTAGAAACACCGTTCTTTGACAACTGGAACCAAGAAGCGGTTTTTTAACCGAACTTAAACATTTTTCCCGGATATTCTTCTTCGGGATGTGCGTTTTTGTCCTAAA
>Ga0208373_1001186_pt1 | contig 36456 bp, 39 predicted proteins | sample RifOxyC2_FD_184036 | JGI IMG/M metagenome (GOLD analysis project Ga0208373, IMG submission 184036) | Soil microbial communities from Rifle, Colorado - Rifle Oxygen_injection C2 (SPAdes) | ecosystem: Environmental > Terrestrial > Deep subsurface > Rock core/Sediment | place: Rifle, Colorado...
CCAGGGAATAGAGCATAATTTTTACTTTTGAAAGTTGTTTAGTATAATCAGAATGAACTATTTCCATGGAGATAGAGAAGTATGTTTTTTATCCTTTTAAAATATGTCCAGACCTCTTGCGGAATTAATTCCTACGGAACGGCAACGGGCCATCTTCAGATTTTTATCACGGGTGGGACCGGCTACGACCAGTCAGATTCAGAGAAGATTTAACTTTCCCACTAAAAATGCGGCGTATAATAACCTGTGGCGATTGAAACAGGCGGAATTTTTAAATGGAGCGGATTATTTTTCTTATGAAACCGGAATTAAAGAAAAATATTGGTTTTTGGCTTCATCGGGGCAGGCGGGGATTCCGCCCAAAGCAGTAGAATACGTGCCGGAGCTGAAAGACGCGCGGAAGGATAATTTGTATTTTCGGGGAATCCGGCCGGGTTTGCACGATCATGAATTCCGGTGTGTGGATCTCATTTTGAAATTGGAGCTGGATTTACTTAAGGCCCAAGAGTATGGATATACTGCCGAACTCGTTGATGTTATCGGACTGAATCGGTTTCTCATTAGTACGAAAGACAAGAAAGGAGCCTGGAGAAACATTTATCCGGATCGGGTGGCCGTGATTCTTTTTCAGAACGAGCTTCGGTTTCTTTTTTTTGAACTGGATGTCAACGGGAATGAAGCCCTGTGGGTACGGGATAATATTGATGCATTGCGGGGCCATTTTGGGCGGAAAATCGAGATTTACAGTGAATTTAAAAAACGGATGCTGGGACATCCGCAAATAAAAAAATATCTGGAATGGTTTGCCGATTATAAAAAAAGTCCATTTATCGGGAAAGTCGTATTTGTTACTTTTTTCAGGGGCGAGAAGGCGCAAGAGAAGGAAGAGCTAAGATTACAGCGGTTGAAGCAATATACGGAAGAGAAGAGAAAAGGGGCGTTTTTTACCTTCGGGTCGGCGGCGGAAATATTGGACGGTAAAAACAATCTGTGTTTTGATCCATTATGGCAGACGGCAGGGGAGAAAGAGAAACAAAGTTTATTTTCTTTGCCGAAATAAGTATACTAAAAAATCTTTGACAATTTGGCCGTTTACCACCGAATCTGACCGATTGGGTGGAGCGACTATCTTGTGTCTAACAATAGGGGTCGACGGGGGGTAGAGGCATTTTTATAGCGGTATGGAAATTTTCGCGTAAATATATACTTCAGGTGTTCAAGTCATCCTTCTCTTGTGCCCAATGAGTGAGGTATAGGGCAGCATGAATAGAATATGTCCATATTTACTTGGTTTTTACGAGAGGTTGCAGTTTCCTGGTTTTAATATAGTTGGAGACGGTGAGACGGTTGACTCCGAGGATTCGAGCAATAGCGCTAATGGCAATCCGTTTGGATAAAAGCTCTTGGATGACCGCTTCTTTGCCGGTCAGTTTGGTCTTTTTCGATAGAGCTCCTTTGGGCCTTCCTAAACGTTTCCCTTCAGCTCTTTTCCTTGCCAAGGCTTCTTTGGTGCGTTGAGAAATCATTGTCCGTTCGATCTCTGCCGAAAGACTAAAGGCAAAGGCCAATACCTTCGAATTAATGTTGTTCCCCAACTCATAACGCTCTTTGCAAGTAAAGACTCTGACCTCTTTCTCCATCAGTGTGTGAAGGATGCTCATGACCTCCAGCAAACTACGCCCCAGTCTGCTTATTTCAGTGACAATGAGCGTATCGCCCCTATTGATCCCTCCAATCAGATCCCCGAGCTTCCGGTCATCAACTTTTTTGGTGCTACTGACGGTTTCCTCAACCCACTGGTCAATAGACAACTTTTTTTCAGCGGTGAATTTTAGGATTTCAAAATGCTGATTCTCGGTGGTCTGTTTATCTGTGCTGACTCTGATATAGGCATAAATCATTTAGGAATGTCCTTATATATGCTGAAAAATGGGGGGTGTTAAATAAAACATATCTTTAGGAATATTTTATACCATTCCTGCTAAAATTAAACCAACATTTCTATAGACAAAAAAACACTACATTATATGGACGTTTAACCTACTAAAATTCTTTACAACCTTGGAGGCTCCATTATGTTATGCCTAGAATTAATATCAGATACGGTTCCGTATAGATACGGATTAGAGACCATTCCTGCTGATATTACCAAACAGGAACTCCTTTCCTATTTCTCTCTCGTCGAGGATAAACGAACTTTTATAAAGCAAAATTGCCGATTGGCGGAATCTCGAATAGTGCTGGCAATTCAACTGGGGGCATACGGATTTATTGGGAGGCCTCAACCTAAGCCAGAAGAAACACCCTCCGCAGTTGTTAGATTTCTGGCAGAGGCATTGGAACTGCAGGGAGATTTTATCCTCTTGAAATATTCTAATCGCTCTATGACTCGTTGGGATCACGACCATATGGCCCGCCAGTTTCTTGGATTGGTATATTTTACTCCTCAAGAGCACCAGACTCTGATTGACCACTTAATTGGATCATATCCTGATCCCGGCCATTTTCCGGATTGGTTAAAAACAGCTGAAGATTTTCTCCGAGGAAAACGTTTTGTACTGCCGGCGGTTAATATATTGAGGAATTTAATAAAATCTGCTCGACAACAGAGTATAGAAAGCGTCTTAACTCAAATCAAAGATCAGCTCGGAGATGAACGGATAAATAAATTGGAGCAGTTGTTTGAAAGTGATGACGGGGTGCGTACAAAGTGGTTTGGATTGACCAATAAAAACGTCTATAGTGCTACTGCCACGAAAATTTCCGAAATTTTAAGCCGCATCAAACAGATTCGTGAGCTTGCATTAGGAGAACTCAATTTCACAAATATTCCAGATCACTATTTACGCCATCTGGCCTATCATGGGCTCAAAATGTCTTCTAAACAACTGAAATATTGCGCTCCTCTGCGTAGATACGCAACAATGGCGGTTGCACTTCGATCATTGGAATCTGAGTTTACAGACGTCGTAATTCAAATGAATGATGAAATTCTTTCGGGTGTCTTTTTAAGAGGAAAGCAACGCCTGGAGGTTTATCTTAAGAAACATCGAAAGACAATCGATCGGGTTTTTCATGCCTTTAATGTTATGTCGGATGCGATGCTGAATGAAGCTATGAATCCCGCAGAGAAATTGGAACATATCTCACTTAAATTCCCTTCAGATAAAATGCGAGCACTTCGTCAAGAGACCGATCGAGTGCATATTCCGAGAGGATCGGAGGGAGTCTACTTTGCCAGTGGAGGATATCAGACCATTCAAAAATATCTCCCCCAACTGCTGGAAACCATTACCATTATCTCTCCCTCAAAACGAGATCCATTGGTAGAAGCGGCCCAGTATTTTCTGGAAAGAAAGAAACAGGGGAAACCAGGGATCGGTAATGATGCTCCGACTGACTTTATTCAAGAAAAGCGTTGGAAGAGCATTGTTTTTGACCAGAACGGAAAAACGAAAAGTAAACCTTGGATTGTCTGTTTGGCTGACGGCTTACGAAAATCCTTTCGACAAGGATCATTAGAGATTACGGGAGCACGTCAATATCGTTCCTTGAATTCTGATCTGATTCCATGGGTGGAATGGAATGCGCTCGAAAAGAAGGAGGATGATACTCTGCCTTTTACAGCTTCTGCCGAAAAAGCGATTACGCCTCTTTTCCACTCGATACAACGATTTTCCTGTGATTATGAACGATGGACAGAGAAGAATTCAGCAAAAATCGATGAAAAAAACCGAATTCATCTTACAAAACTGGACCGCATTGAAGAACCCGGGTTTGTTAAAGAATTGCGAGCCATGATTCAAAATCAAATGCCACGTAAGTCCCTCGCTGAAATACTCTATGAAGTAGATAGTCTTACGGGCTATTCCTCCTATCTTACGCGCCTTTCATCGGGACAGCCCATCGGCCAGGATGAGCAAAAAGCTGGCCAGGCTCTGTATGCGGTTCTGCTTGCCTCTGCCTGTAATATTCCTTTGCATAAGATTGCGGCGCATCCCGATATCTCCCAGGAATTGATGGAGACTATTCGGGAAGACGTTTTTCGCCCGCAAACACTACGGGCTGCCTTAGCTGCTTTAGTCGAATTTCATGCTCGATTACCACTTGCTCTCATGTGGGGTTCCGGTACGACCTCAAGTTCGGATGGTCAAGGATTTCCAGCTGCAGGGCGGCCTTTAGGTGCCGTTTTTAATCCCAAACGTTTCAGAAAGAGAGGCTTTATTATCTATACCCACATTCTCGATACCTATGCGCCTTTTTTTACTCAAGTCATTCCCGCTTCAGTCAGAGAAGCACCGTATGTTTTGGATGGTCTGCTTTATCACGGACTTTCCTTGATCCTTCGAGAACATTACACCGACAGCCATGGATTTACCGATATTGTCTTTGCCTTTATGTATTTGCTCGGCTTTAGATTGGCTCCTCGGATAGCCAATGTACCGGATCTGACACTTTGGCATGGTAAAGGGTATGATGTGGCGTGTCCCCAATTCTTCGACGGAGCAATTTCATTGCAGAGTATTGCGTCTCAATGGGAGCCGATCCAAAGAATCGCCACCACGATATTAGACGGGCGAACGCCGGCCTCGCAGATTATTCGTAAAATAAGTGCCTTCAGCAAGAAACATCCGTTGTTTAAAGCACTCCGGAATCTCGGTCGTCTGGTCAGAACGTCTCACATCCTTGAGATGGCAGGAGATAAGGATTTTCGACGGAGAATCCTTCAAGGTCTCAATAAAGGCGAGTCTCGCAATGCTTTAGCAGGAGATATTCGTTATGCAAGAAAAGGGAGTATTCGGGAGAGAGATCCTGAATTGCAGCTCTGTGCAGCGTCATCTATGAACCTCAATATCCTTTGTATCGCTGTATGGAATACCATCCATATGCAAAAAATCATTCGATCTCTTTTACAACAGGGGTATAAGATCACCCAAGAAGATTTGCGCTTCCTTTCCCCATTTATCCATGAGCATATCAACTTCTATGGTCATTTTCAATTCCAACCGGTGCCTGCTACTAACCTTGGGCCCATAGAGAAAGAATTTGAACCTTTGTTACGGTGATTTTCGAAAATTTTTTCATACCGCTATAAAAATGCCTCTACCCCCCGTCGACCCCAATAGTAAAGTAGGGCATGGGTGGAGAAGGCACACTCTGGCTGTATCTGAAATTTATTGTTGAACGTAATCATCTCTGGATAGTCTGCCTGGGGCTTTTGCCTGAAAATAGCGGCCGTAAGCATCAAAGATAACAAAACGCTCTGGAAGGGAGCGAAAAAAAACTCCTGGAAGGAGCGTTTTCCCTGACATTATTCTCATCGGCATTAGAAATCGACAAAAATGATTTCTTTAGTCTCTTGTCTTTGTCAATCGGCTCCAATTCACGGCCGTAAATATAGAACATTTCGATCGCTTGGTTTCCTTGCCGGCGATTTTAAGCAATATAGGATTGGCGGTTATTTAATTCTGTAAAGGGTTGATTTTCCTTTTCCTACTCGTTCAACCAATTGTAAACGAATCAGTTTCGCAAAATCTTGATTCCGGGTGGGCTTGGCGCGGGGCGTAAGGGTAGAATAAATTTTATCAGTGATGTAGCCATGTTTTTTGATGTAATCCAGAATGATATGATGCTGCGACAGTAAAACGGTCTCAGGCGTAATTTTTTTTTGCTCTAATATTTGGGAAACACGGAGAAGTTCATCAATGATACCATCAGTGAAATATTCAAGCCAGGGAGTGAAATCAATGCGGTCTTTAAGGTCGTAATAATTGCCTTTTACTCCCACATACTTGAAATACTGTGATATTTTTTGATTGTAATAATTTTCAAAGCTGAAAAGATTAAACGTATTGAGCCCCATCGCCGACAATAGAACTTTGGTGGCTAAGCGGACGGTGCGGCCGTTGCCGTCCATAAAAGGATGGATAATGACGAATTGTTTGTGGAAAATTCCGGCAATGAGCAAGGGATCGAGGATTTTTTTGTTGTGGGCCACAAAAGCCAGGAGATCATTGAGGAGGGTGATGACATCCTGGTGATCCGGCGGCCAATAGACGGTTTTGCCGATTTGAGGATCATTTACGAAAACGGGTTCCTGCCTGATTTTTCCGCTTCGGCCTGGGGAAAGGAGCTTATGGGTTACGATCTTATGAATTTGTAAAAGAAAAGGCCGATTAAAAGAGGGATGTTCTTTTTTCTTGATATCATCAAGCCAGACCAAGGCATTATTGTAATTCAGGACTTCCTGTTCGCTGTTTCTTATATGGGCAGGTCGGCTTTTGATAATCCTTTTTACTTCTGTCAAGGGTAAAGGATTTCCTTCGATACTGGTGGAGGCATGTGCGGAAATTTCATGCGCTTGTTTTAAAAGCGCCATCAATACGATCTTGGGGAACTGTTTATGGTTTAATTCATAGCTGATGGTGGAGATCCGTTTAATATTTTCAAGCAGTTTAGGGGAGATGGCATATTGAGGGGTAAACATAGGCGAAGATTAAAGTATATAGACTTATTATAGACGAATACGAGACGAAAGAAAAGGTGGCAGCAGGAATTGAACCTTACTACCAGGGGACGGATAAAAATCCATTTTTTTCTGGTTGATTCGGTTAGATCTTTAGGTTGATTGTGAACAGTTAAAGGAAAATTCACCGATAACCAGACGCTTTGGAAGGAGCATTTTTCCGAACATGAAAAAAGGGAAGCAAGCAGAAAAACCTGCTTCCCGTGGGTATTAGAATTCGACATCGACGATTTCCCAGTCTCGTGAATCTTTTTCAATCGGATCTAATTCATGATAGGAGATATATTCCTCAATCGCCCGATTTCCTTGTTTAGCGATTTTATCCGGGACTTCATAGAATTCACCAAGTGATTTAAGACAGATATACGCACTGTATCCATCTTCTTGGTATAATTTTATATTTTCATATCCTGCATTTTTTAGCTCGTAAAAGTGTTTTTTCGCTGTTTTTAGATTAGTGAAATATTCATCATAATTGTCAGCAAAAACATGATAGAAGTGTTTTAACTTTTGGTCAGTCATGGCATTAGACGGTTAAAAGATTGATAAAATCCCCCTGGCAGGAAAGGCACCAGGGGGGGAATGCTATTTTTGAATTACATCGGAAAATCGCCGACCGCTTTGATGCAGTTAAGTTCGGTAAATTCTCCGGTTGGGGTATCATTTTCGTAATATTCGCCTTCTTCCCAGATGCGAATGTTCTGGCGGCCCCTTTTTTTCAGAGCACTGAAATCTTCTTTGGCTCCAGCGAGCGTATCGAAATATTCATCGTAGGCATCGGAAAAAACATGGTAGAAAATTTTAAGTTCTCGTTCAGGCATGGTATGGTTGGTTAGATGATGTAAAAAGGGGATGTTTTTCCCCATGGCAGTGAAAGAAGCGAAAAGGGGACTGGTTTTAGAGAGCCCCCTTTTTTTCTCGTAATTCTTGATAAAAGGCAGACATTGTTTGCTCAAGGTAGCAGCAGATGGTTATTTGCTTGTAATGGTCTTCTTGACCATCTCCGAAACCGGCATTTTGGTATGCCTGATCCAGGGCATGTCCGTAAAGGTAATGGAGGGCATCGATCGTGGAGGTATAGATGGGGGTATTGCTATCAGCAATCTGCCAGATTCTTTCGGAAATATAATCGTAACAAGCATCTTCGCTTGCTTCCGGGTTTTCCTTAATGTAAGTTTCCAGCTCTTCCGCAAGTTCTTCTTGGCAGGATTTCTCTAATACGGGCAAATCGTCATCTTTAAGAAAAAGGTGTAAGGCTTTTGTGGCGATCCAATAATAGCGTGCGCCGAATTGATGGCGGCTGCTGGCTGTTCGAAGATCATGAGCGGAATCTTTGGCTGTTTGGGAAATCTCTTCCAATATCATGAGTTCTTTGATCTTGTCAGGGTTGGTATAAGTCATAGTATGTACAGTTAAAAAATAAACAGAAAAATTTCCCTACCCATCGGAAAGGTATGGGCAGGGAAGTGAAGGTTAATACAGACAGGTTTTAACCTGAGATTTTTTCCGGAACGGGTTTAATAAAAAAGCAGGTCATAATCGACAAAATCCCAGTCCCGACTTTCGCAATACATACAATACGGTTTTTCTGCCTCACCATCTTCATATTTCGTATATCTTTTTTTCTTATCATTCCACTTCCAGGTGATATCGCTATATTGCGTTTGTGTAATTTCAAGCGGTTTTCCGCAGTATGGGCAATGCGGCTGCCGTTTTTCCTTTTGGGCTTTCATATACTCTTCTTGAACGGTTTTGCCGATTTTAACGAATGTTTGAGAATTTTTTGTTTTATTCATAAGATATGTGGTTAATAAAATAAGAAAAGGTCCACACCGGAAGGAAAAAATTATCTTGTGTTTTTCTTTTTCAAGTTTCGGAGATCGGGAGCAATTTCAATTTGATCTTTGTTAAATCCCGCTTTTTCTAACATTCTGACAATGTTGGAAGTCATTTTATAGCTCTCTTCTTCGGGATCTTTGTCGGATAAATCCCAATACTCCCCATAAAAACCGGACATGATGCTTTTTAGGCCAAAACCTTCGTGTTGATCGAAGTCTGCTTGGTTGACCTTTCGGCAGAAGAGCGAAACCGGATACCATTTTTCCGGGTTATGACTTTTGCCGCTAAGAGACAGCACCAATTGATAGCGGGCGACGGATTGAATGAGGTTATCGAGATCAATATCTTTGTCGGGGGATTTTTCATGCTGATGAATTTCTTTCGCCCAACTTTTGATATTTTCTTTGAGAGTTTTAAGGTCAGGTTGTGCTTGCCCGTTCTTGATAAAAAGCGGACAATAGAGATACTCTCCTTCGTCTCTGACCTCGATAAGGTTTTCAGGAATGATTCGGGAGAGTTTGATGATCCCCTGGACGCAGAGATGCGTATTCCATTCATTGCCGGCGGTTTTGGTAAAATTGAAGGCTTTACCTTTTTCCGTGATGTAATCGAGATTCATCCAGAAATTTTCGCACGTCCATTTGATATCGGGGGCGTTCATCTCTTCATTCAAAGCTTCGATCTGCCTTTTTTGATCGGTAGTGATGGTTTGGGGAGAATGGATCTCCCAATTGATACAGCGACCCATAGTTTTTTGGGTTAAGAAATAAAAAAACGCCATAAGAGAGCCTTTCCCTCCCTCACGGCGATTTCATATTTCAAGAGTGGGAAAAAAATACGCTTGAAGAAAGCTTAAGGCCAACGGTCAAGGTGGAGTGAGCGTAGTCAAAGTGCAGGTTTTCAAGCCTGGCGACGATGTCAATCGGCTTTAGAAAACCTCTTGCCTTTGACAGCGAGACCGACCTTGACCGCATGTCTTGTTAACGCTTACCTATCTTTTGGAAACAATTAAAAGAGCGTGAGGGAGGAAAGTGGTGAGGATTTCACTTTCCGCAGAGGAGCGGAAATACCAAGAGGGTAGTGCAAGATGATGTGAAGGAAAATGGCGAATTTTCAGTACAGGAAAAAGAGGAGTAATAAATACTCCTCTTTTAGAAATTCTCTCTGCCTGGTAGAACTCTCATCCTTCAAAATGGGAGAGAGTTTTAACATAGACGGGGGCCGGTTTAAAAAGTCATAAGGATTGGTAGTCTTGGCTTTTTAAACACAGGTCCCCGGTTTTATTTTGAAAGTAAGTTGTTTGTAATTTTTTTAAGGACAGGCGATCGAGGTTCCTTGATGGCCAAGTCGATCGAGAAAAACTTTTTCTCGATACCCGATGGGCCAATCATCAGGATACCCTGGTTCCTGTCCTAAGACTTTAGGTAATGCTCGGCGTTTTCACCTCTTCTTTCTTTTCATGCCAGGAATGCTGCTTGCAAAGATGGCAGGAAATAATCACATGCTTTCTCGTTGCCGTGATCTTCATATGCCCCTGGCTATGACAGCTGGGACAGAAGATCGGGTTCAGAGAAGACCACTGCGCTGCAATTGTCTCTTTTTCGCCGGTAACCGGATTTTTGACCCATTTTCTGGCGTTAGAGATAAATATATCGCCATACTCCGGATCAATTTCCACGAACAGATGAGGATATTTATTCATTTTCTTCCTCCGCGCTTTGAAGTTTACTCAAAGGGGTGGGAGTAAAATAGAGATCTACTTCGATACAGATGCCCAAAGGACCGTGTACCGCATCGATCTCTGAAAGACTGAAATATCCGAGTTCCGTATCTAACCCTTTGACCAGGCCGAAAAAGGTATCTTCCCCGTCCCATTCGAGTACCCACCAAGACCATGAACTGTCCGGCGTAAAGAATTTAACGTATGCGACCGGATCTTTTTCGGTTTCGGTTTGGTAGAGTTTGGGAAGGTTTATTTTAGTCTTGGCCAGAAAGGCTCGAAACTGTTCGATCAATGTTGGCATTTTCGCCTCCTTCTTACCACATGCCTTCGTCGCGAAAGGAAAAATATTCCGTGCCTCCGACGACCAGGTGATCCAGAATTTCCACGCCGATGATTTCTCCGGCCTCTTTTAACCTTTTGCTGAGCTGTATATCATCCTCTGAAGGCACGGGATCGTGCGAGGAGGGATGATTGTGACAGAGAATGGCGGAGATGGCGTTGAGATCGATTAATTTCCGGATGACATCACGAGGATGAACCACGGTCATCATAATCGAGCCCTTGGAAATGATAATGGGAGCGGTAAGTAAGCGGTTCTTGGAATCGAGGGGGAGGACGATAAAGATTTCTTGAATGGCTCCCATGAAAAGGGGAGAAACCGTTTCGAACACATCTTTGGAATTGAGAAGCCGTTTCCCCCGGTCGATCTTTTCCGTTTGGATACGGCGGAAAAGTTCGAACCCGGCTTGCAAACGTGCGATTTTCCCTTTCCCCATGCCGGCGACCTTTTTCAGATCGGAAGCCAGGGCCTGGTGAATCGCTGCCAGGGAGCCGTACGTGGTTAAGAGTTGTTCGGAAACTTTGGCGTCGGAGAGGGTGAGGGTAAGGAGCTCGTAATCGGTCAGCTTCTCCTTACCTTCAAAGAACAGCTTTTCATTGAGTCTTTTCATTTTAGCCTCCTTAGATGACGGTGATACCCAGACCGTAACTGGTAGAGCGCATGAGCGCTACCAGTGAGCAAGGTTCACCATTGACATAGTATTTGGCATCTGCCCCGATGACGATTTCCGCGTCATCGCCGGAGAGCCCCAGGAAAGTTGCCAGTGTTCCCGTAACGAGAAAAAGGCCGTTTTCGTCCTTATCAGCACCGACGGTAGTAAGAGCGTGTTTGACTTCCCGCACGATGCCGATCCATCCTTGATTTTCCATGATTCACCTCATGCTGCTTGTAAGAGTTTTACGGCTTCATCAAAAGCCCTTTGTTTCACTTGCGCCCCACTTCCAAACCAGATGGAATGGAGTTTTTTTTCTTCTTTCACCCGGGGCCTGTGCCAGTCCACATACTCGGTAAAAGCATTGAGTCCAGCCCAGAGCGTGCCCCGGATTTCTCTAAATTCGTTTCCTTGGCCGGTTTCGAAAAGGCGGATGACGTTGTTTTTGGTTTCGTCTTTGGTTTCCGGCAGTACCGCTTTGATGTAGTCTTCGAGTTTCTTGGAATCGAGGGAAAAGCGGGCCATGGCCTTAAAAACTTCATCCAGCCTTTGATAGTAGGTGTTGGTGATTCCGAGGAGCTTGTGGGCTTCCTTGAGCTTTTCGTCCATGTTGGTGGTGTGGCGGATATTTATGATATCCCCGCCGTCTCGCAAAGATGCGGACAACGTATTTTGGCACACCACACGAATGGGCGTGAATTTGACCTGTACGGCACTCGTGCCGTTATGACTGTTGGTAAGAAGCAGGTATTTTTCAGTAATATCGTCGCCTGCGACCCGGATCACATCGGGGAGTTTGGCAAGAAGCCAGATGCGTTCACCTTTACCCAGAACTCCGGCGGTGTGATAGATAGCCTGGCCTTCGCCCACGATCGCATCGAAGAACGCGAAAGCGTCTTTGTTCTGGAGCGGATGGTACCGTTCGCCGACTACACCTAAGATATTCTCCCGGGCAATATCGTCGAAAGGCGAGTTCATCCTGACCGTAGCGAAAGCATCGGGGATGCAGAGGCCGTTTTCGAGATAGAGGGAAACTTTTTTGCATTCCCAATCCAGACCCGCATAGATGATGGCATCCTGTGCAGTCGCAGGATCATGCAGTTTAGTCCCCAGTCCATGCCAGGGTTTTTGGCCGAAATACATCATGGATTCGACATTCGCAGCCATGATTTTCTCCTTGTGTTGAGGGTTATAAGATGTTCCAGCAATCTTTACACTGGTGAACCATCACGCTATTCGAGACATTCGGATCAAAACGGTCATAGATAAACCATGGTTCGTATTTGTAATCCATTATTGTCTCTTTCCCAAAATTAGCGAGATGGGTATAACACCAGTGCCTTTCTCTTACAAAGCCCAAGACCGTCATTAAGCTTCTGTTGAGGCTGTTGATTGTCATGGCGTATTCTCCTTGTTTGTTGAATGGTTTTCATTTTTTCCGGTTTTTTTAAAAAATTTCCGTTTTTACCTCCTTTCTTTTTAGGCAGAGAGGCCGCTAACGGCCAATGAATGTTTGGTCGGTAAGGGCCTCTCTTAAAAGAAAGGAATAGCGAGTTTTCAAAGAGCGGATAAATGTTCAATAGTATGCTTCACTAAAACTTTGGTCAAATTGAAGCGAGGAGAAAGGGCGAAATCTTTGATCTATGGGGCAGTTTAGATTGTCCTGACAGGATCGGAATAATTAAAATCTGGACATGAATTTGATTTCAGGCTAAAGTGTGGGAGACGATTGCCCATGCACTGTATGGATATCATTGATAATTTTGCCGTTATGGCCGGCACATTATGTCCGCACAATTCAGATTGGATTTACCTATGGCCAAGAAAGAAATACAAAAAGTAGAAAAGCTTGAAGGATACGATCAATTACTGGTTGATGTTCGGTCCATACTTGATAATGCCAAGTTTAAAGCCGCTAAGGCTGTCGATAATATTCGGGTGCAGACGTATTGGCAGGTGGGGGAAAGAGTGGTTCGGGAAGAATTGAAGCATAAAGAACGAGCGGATTATGGAAAACGAGCTGTTGAATTATTAGCAAAAGATTTAGACTATTCTCGGGCGGATCTTTTTCGTTTTATCCAGCTTTATAGGACATATCCAATTGTCGCTACACTGTGGCGACAATTAGCATGGTCTCATTTTAAATTGCTTATTACCATAAAATACGAAGAAGCAAGAAAGTATTATGAGGTCCAAGCAATAAAAAATGGCTGGCCGGTAAGAGCGCTAGAAGAACGGATTAAGCAAAAAGAGTATGAAAAAGCCAAAAAAGACAGGAAATTGGATTTTTCTCTTCCCAAAGAGCTTCCTTTTCCAGAAGAGATTTTTAAAGATGCGTATAATTTTGACTATTTACAATTATCAGATGGTCATTGTGAAAAAGAACTGGAAATGGGGTTGATTAGTAATATCCGCGATACGTTATTAGAATTCGGTTACGGTTTTTGTTTTATGGGACAGCAGGTAAAACTCTTGATTGCCGGACAATACCATAATATTGATCTTCTTTTTTACCATAGAGATTTACAGTGTCTTATTATCGTAGACTTGAAGCGAGGAAAGTTTCGCTCTGAAGATGTAGGACAGATGAATAAATATCTCAATTACCTGAAGGAGAAGGATAAGCGGGAATGGGAGCGAGATCCTATCGGTCTGATTATTTGCAAAGAAAAAGATGATGAAGAGGTGCATTACGCTTTAGGTGGGCTTGAAGACCGGATTTTTGTGGCAGAGTATAAGACAAAACTCCCGAGTGAAAACGAAATTGCAGAAAAGATCAAGAAAATAGAGTTCGGCGAAAAATAGTTATTGTTTCCCAAAATTATGACAAACAATTTACAACCAAAAGAATCGGAATTTCTGCTTTATACCTCCTCTGATGGGGAGATAAAGATTGAAGTATTTTTCCAAGAAGAGACGGTCTGGCTTACACAGAAAAAAATGGCTGAGCTTTTTGATGTTGATGTGAGAACCATTAATGAACACTTAAAGAATATCTTTAAAAGTGGCGAATTAATCGAGGATTCAGTTATCCGGAATTTCCGGATAACTGCCTCTGACGGCAAAAAGTATGTGACTAATTTTTATAATCTTGACGCCATCATCTCTGTTGGTTATCGGGTAAATTCCGCTCGTGCTACCCAGTTCCGGATTTGGGCGACCAAGACTTTGCGGGAATACATTATCAAAGGTTTTGCCATTGACGAAAGGCGGCTGAAAAACGGCACTCATTTCGGCAAGGACTATTTTGATGAGCTGTTAGAAAAGATTCGGGAAATCCGAGCGAGTGAGCGCAGATTTTATCAGAAAATAACGGATATTTATGCAGAATGCAGTATCGATTACGATCCGTTGGCATCAATTACTCAGAATTTTTATGCCATGGTACAAAATAAGTTGCACTGGGCGATTACCGGAAAAACCGCCGCAGAGATTATTGCCGAAAGGGCAGATGGGAAAAAGCCCTATATGGGGCTTATTACATGGAAGAACGCTCCCAAAGGAAAGATCTTGAAAAGCGATGTCGCTATCGCTAAGAATTATCTCGATGAAAAAGAACTTAAGGCCCTGAATAGAATTGTCGGTATGTATCTGGATCATGCCGAGCTTCAGGCAGAACGACAGATCCCGATGAAGATGACGGACTGGGTAAAAAAACTCGATGCCTTCTTGCAATTCAACGATTACGAGATTTTAAAGGATTTTGGCAAAATTTCGGCGGAAGTAGCAAAAAAATTGGCAGAGGCGGAGTATGAGAAGTTTCGGGTAGAGCAGGATAAACGATTTGAATCTGATTTTGATCGGGAAGCGAAAAAAATCTTTGGGGAAGAGAAGAAAAAGGAATAGATCATATCGAATTATGCGATTATCGATCGCACAATATTCCTTTCTGGAATTTGGGCAGTCAATAACTGCCCAAATAGAATCAGGCAAAATTCAAGCACTTACTCTAGCAAATTTACAAGGCATCAATTCACAGCTTTTTCTAAGTGTTTTTCTTAATATCGGGTTTACTCATCATATCATGCTATTACAGAAATGCCCTGATATTGTAGAACGCTTTTTTTATATGAATAAAGCGATTAAAAATCAATGGTCTGTAAATGTCCTTGAGTATCATATTTTCCGCTATCCAGAATTGGGGCGGATATGTTTAAAGGTTTGGCCGAAATGGGAGCTGGTAAAAAAATTAACGGAAAATGAGTTTGATCGTATCATCGAGGATTTGCAAAAAAAAACATTGTAAATAGGGTAAAAGGCGGGAGTTTGCTTGTAACAGGAATAAATCTGCATGCAGAATTTAAGTAAAGATTCTGCTATTACCGAAAGGCGGAAAATGATAATGAATGAAGAAGAAAAATTGGAAAAATCAGCCTCAAGTTCATCGCCAACCGAAGAATTTTTGCGGGCGAGCCTGAAAAAGGTTGCCCGGGAGAGTTACAAACCGGTAAAAATAAATTTGAACTCCGAATATGTGGGGATCGCGTGTGAGATCACCCAAATAAAAGACCCGAGCGAAGCGGTAAAGGAGTTAATTAACCAGGCCCTCATCAATTGGGACAAATTAAAGTATTTTGAGCGGTTGGCATCGGAACAAGAAGAGGATGATGAAATGCTGAATAAGAGTGAAAAATAGGCGAAGCGATTGATTTCTACACCGAGGGGAAAAAAATTACGCGCATGACATCTGATTTGACGCTTTTTGATACGAATTTATGTATGATCCGCCGCTTACCCCAACGTATGAAAGAATAGGAAGATACGATCCATCATATCATCGAGGCATGATAGGGTATATGTATGGGATTTGGAGAATGGCCGGTTTCGTCGGCTGGCGGTTCACGAGGTCCATGATTGATAGTTTGATACCGGTTTTCGCCGGTAGAATTTACGTGTGGGAATTTTTTACGGTGATTTCCCGAAGACCGAAACGGAAAGACGAATTTGTGGAAGTTATGGGGAGGGTATTTATCTCAAATTTGGCAAAAATTTATTTCATGAGGCTGTATTATCTATAAAATATTGAAGGAGAGAATACATTGAGTGACGATGATACCATGCAAGAGAAGCTGGCGCTTCTAGCGGAATATATTGAATATGCCAAAGAACACATGGAAATGATCAAGGACCGTTTACCCCCGGAAGTTTGGGAAGCGTATCGCATCATCATTCGGGTGAATGAAATTGTTGCCGATCCGAAGGTTGCCCATCAAGAGATTCGGGAAGCGATTTTTGAAAAAGTCCCGCAGGAAAAGCTCTTATGGGCGCAGGAAGTGATTACGAAATGGCAAGCTGAGAATGAGGACCCAGAAGAAGAGGAGGGGAAAAAACGAAAGAAACGAGAAAGGAAAAGTGAGATCATCGCCGTTGATAAAAAGAGAGGGTTTGAGCTTAAAACCCCTTTGCCGGAAAACGGGTTTATTGAAAAATTCAAAAAATTATTCCCGAAAAAAAAGAGTATCTCTCTTCTGGAGGTTTTTAAGGAGATCAATACCGCAACGGATTTTCTAAGCGCCTTTGAACCGTTGGGGTTTTATCGTAAAAGTAAGAAACCTGATCCGATCTATTTTTATGCGACGCTTCTTGAACGCACAAAAAGAAAAAATTTCAGCAAGATTGCCGGTGAATCTGAAAAACTGCCGTCTCGTAAGCTCAAAGATGTTTTCCTCAAATATTTTACCCCGGAAAATTTGCAGGAAGCCAATATGAGAATTTTTCAATTTATCCAAAAATTGGAAGTATCCGCTCTACCGGAAACAGGTATCAGTCCGTATTATTTTCGGGATAAAAAGAATTTCTTTCCTCCTCAAAATGGCAGTCAGGGAATAGCGACTAATCAGAGGGACGTATCATCTTGCTCTATGGTTATATGCTGCTCGGAAATGGAATTCCCTTACGCTCTTGATACCCTCGTAGGAAATCCGACGGCTCCCCTGGAAGAGTATGATATTTTCATTAAAAGTCCGGCGGATTGCGCGGAAGTATATTTTGGAATCGCCGATCTTTTAGGATATTCCTACGCTATCAGTATCACGGATTTTAGCAGACATAAAATATACAGCATGGAAAACATGCAATCCCGATATCTCATTCCGGATGCCGCCATTGACATGCGTTTGGTTACGGATAATTGGGATAAAATGCTGCGGTTTGCCGCTACGATCAAAACCAAATACACTCCTGCTTCCATCTTGATTCCCAAACTGATTAATCGCTTTGATGACCCCATGTTTTTGGGCTTACGAGAGCTGGGGAAAATCAAGCAGACCATTTTTATTCTCAATTACATTGATACGCTTGACTTGCGGCAGACCATTGAAACCCATCTGGAAAAAGCCGATTTCCATAAAGAATTAGCTCGTAAAATCCAAAAGCCTTTGGGAAAGAACGAATTCATAACCCATGAAAATAGAATAATCAATGATGGCTGTAAAATCCTGCTGGAAAACTGTATCCTGGCCTGGAACCTTTTGTATCTGGCCAAAAAAGGAGAAAAATCCAAGGAATTGATCGATGCCATACAATCCGGTTTTGTCCCTGTATGGGAGCATATAGATATTCCCCAATAAACCTGATTATCGAGGATTTTTTTAATGCTCATTGCCGATCCGACAAGATATGGGGCTGGTATTCAGATTTTCGGAAAAATGCCAGGCGTATAAGGCTCTTCGGATATTTGTTAAAGAGAAGAGCGAGCTTCCCATTAATTAGAGAGACTTTCGTGCATGGCCGGATTTTAAGTGGTAAAACCCCCACGATCAGATAAAAACGCTTTAGCAGCTCTTTATTGTTTAAGCGTTATAACGACCTACCAACCAGCAGTTTGTTCAACATTTTTCAAACGAAAAATATTAAACCTGTAATAATGTTATTTCCATGACCACCAACAGTCTAACGTCACCATGATCCGGTTTATTTTATCTCTATTTCTTTTTCTTATTAAAACCAATCTTACACTGCTTTGAAGCCCATTATATCGTTCAATTTTTGTTTGCAATTGTTCAAAAATTCTTGCATGTTGCCTTTTAGGAACGCCGGTTTTATCCTCAATAGAGTTCGTTGTAATGGGACTATTCGCATTATCAAAAAGGAACTCTATTATTTGTTGTTCATCGGTTTCTGTTTTTTTGAATGTTTTAGCAATAAAATCCTGACGAACATTGCCAATCAAGGTTCTATAAGCAAGTTGTAATCCTTCTATTTCCTGCTTTGGAAAGTTTAATTCACAGAGCTTTCGAAAATTAGTTTCAGGACTAGGCGGGTTTTTTTTATGGTCTTGATCCCCGTCTGATTTAATGTTATAATGTGATTTGCTTGATTCTATGGGCAGGGGATTAAATGTTAGAAAAATTTCGAGAAAAGAATAACAAAAGCGGAAGACTGAATCAAGACCAAATAAGACCAGGGGAAAAAATGGTTTTAATCAAAAGGTTTTTCTCAATTGTTACAACTACGCCGCTTATTGTATCAACAGGGCCGTTGATTGTACCATAACGAAAAATTCAAGGAGGTGAAAAAGGATGATTTTAAGAAAATTGTTCTTATCAATTTTTTTATTAACATTTCTAATGGCAAACAGCACTTCCATGATTGTAAGCAGTACGCCCGTCTAAACTGAAACAAGAATTCTTCATCCATCAGCCGGAATTTTCTATTAAGCCTATCAAACATAAAGTTTAAAAAATTATTGTATTTCAATGCGCCGATTATTTAGGCAGCTTTAGCCTAAAAGGCGGCTTGGTGAATTATTTTTTAGCGTTAGAATGTTGTAACGTTATGACGTTATCCAACCGGTGATTTTTTCCTGCCCAGTTCCAGAGGTCCATCTGAGAAATATTTATTTTGACAACGCTTCAATCTTTCTGATAGCATACCCTCATAAAGCTATAACGCCAAAACGTTAAGATTTATAAACTACATAACGCTATAGCGTTACAAACAACCATATAAGACGAAAGGTGTAATTATGAGAAAAGCGGTTATCTGTAATTTTAAGGGGGGAGTCGGGAAAACGACTTGCGCGGTGAACCTGGCGGTTGGGTTGGCGAGAAGCGGAAAAAAGGTTTTGCTTCTGGATAATGACTCCCAGGCCAATGCCACCTGTGCTCTCGGAATCGACAATGAATCCACCCCGGGAATGTATGGCCTGATCATTAATGATATGCCGATTGAGTCTTTAAAGGTGGAAGTTGAGGCGGGCCTGGATATGATTCCGGCTTCAAGGGCACTGGCTCCTGTTGATCAGTGGCTGACGATGCAAACCCGTAGAGAAGAGATCTTGAAAAAGCGGCTGAAAAATCTCGATTCCTATGATTTCGTTATCATTGATACCGCTCCATCATTTTCGCTTCTGAATCTCAATGCCTTGGTCTACGCCGAGGAGATATGGCTGCCGGTATCGATGGAATACCTTTCTCTGGAAGGGGTTCGGCAGGTGACGGAAACCTTGCAGATTATCCGGGAGGAACTGAATCACCATCCGATCATCCGCTATGTCATTCCCACTTTTTACGATATACGCAATTCCAAATCCGCTTCCATTCTGGAAGCCCTGACCGAAAGCTTTGATAAAGCCGTCACCTCTCCCATTCGTACTAATGTCAGACTTTCGGAAGCTCCGAGCCACCATAAAAGCATTTTTGACTATGCCGGAAGTTCTGCTGGTGCTCATGATTATAATTTATTAATTCAAAGGATAAATGAAAATGCCTAAAAAAAATCCCCTTGGCCATAACCCGCTTAATGCCAATAATGTCATACGCGACATGCTGCGAGGTAATCAGAATGAAATTTCGGAGAAACCCGAGACCAAAAATAGAGAACCTGACGATAAAGAGAGAATGGATGCCGAACCCGAGAAACTTCTACGGAAAACCATTTACTTTTCAAAACAGGAATGGCAGGCTATCAGAAAACAGGCATTTGAAAAAGAACTGGGTTATACCGACATTGTCCGTGAGGCCGTTCGAAATTCTTTCCTCCCTGCGGCGGAAAAAAAATGATCGGGCCGTTTCCGCCAAAAAGGCGGGAGCTTTAGGGCGGGAAAGAATAGAAAACGCTAAGACGCTTTAACGCTATATCATTAAGGCGTTCTATAATATATATCGCTAGAGCGTTTTAGAGTCATAGCGTTAGCGGAAAGAGAGATGGTTGAGAAGTAAATGTAAATTGTCAGAATCAATTGAAATGAGGAAATGATGTAATGAAGGAAGGAATTTATGAAATTTTAGGAAAGAGAATAACCGGGGTTATCGTGAAAAGGGCGGAGGAGAGCGAACCGAGATCGCAATTGTTTCTGCTCTTTGATGATAATACTTATTATGAAATGTATTCCAATTCCGCAATCATCGGAACCCGTGGGTGTGTCAGCGGAGATCGTAAAAATGTAATAAACTATCTCCAGTCCTCGGAGAGAATTATCGAATTGGACTGCTTTTTGGATGAAACCGGCCAAATAGTAAAGAAATAAGGGTTATTATTTCAGACTATTAATCTTTTTCCAATCCTGAAATAGGAGTAAAAAATGGATACCAGCGGCTCAAATACTTCCCATGGGAACAAGAATCAGGTATTGCCCGAAACCATCCCCCTGTCACGGCTGCGGGCAGCAGGATTTCCTGTGGAGAAAAGGCATATCTCGTGTATCTTCTCAATAATCTGGGGGAAGGGCTAACAGGACACACATACCCATCTGTCCTTGGAGTGATCCTCAGATTTTATGGAGAGAATGGATGGACTTGCTCTCAGATTCATGAAGAATTCCATGATACTCCCAGTTGCATCTCAGCCGCTTTTTGTTGAATCATGTCGGAAAGATCCGGTATTTGCCTGACTCCGCTGATTCGATCGTAGATATACTGGTAGAAATTCACCCCCAGTTTCTTTGCCGTGCTCAAGATCGTATTGAACGTATCCCATGCATCCTTGCCGTCTTCAGTCCTTGGCCCGAAGCTCACATCTCGTTTGCGGACTCTTTGCCGAGCCGCCAGCTCTGAGGCATTGTTATGCAATGGAATCTCCGGATGATCAAGCACCATCAGAAGACAGTCTTTTTTCGCTTTGGAAAGCTTTATCCGGTCATCTAACGCATAATAACCGGTTTTCGTTGAAAAGAGGATGTCGAATTCCAGGGAGAGTTTCTCTTTCTCTTCCGCTGAAGGATGCTCTCGATAGCTCAAAAGCTTATCGTAGTATGCCCAATACCGGCTCTGGAATTCCTCAAGCTGTTTGCGAGTGCAACTGAGATACGGATCAAGTTTCTTGTAATGCCTGCCGTCATGCACCCAACACAGTGCCAAATCTTCCGTGAGCAAGTGAAACTGTGGTGCATCGTCACAGACGATGAGTTTTACGACCGGGAATTCCAAGTGCTTATGATAAGCCGCTATGGCTAACGATTCCAGAATGCGTTGCCTATTTTGTGGCCCAAGCTTAGGGAAATGCTTCTCAAGAAGGTCCAAAAAGAGCGCTTCGTCCATATCCTGCTCCTGAGGGAATTTCTTGAGCCCATTTACGATTTTCGGAGAGAGCCGAAACTGAGCCAGAAGCCAGTATGCCTCGGTATTTAAGAGGAAAGTGGGTTTGCGAAAATTTCGCAGCACATCCAAGACCGTAAGCCGGTTCTTATGAGGCATCGTGAAATAGGCACTATAAAATGGATTACAAACCACGTGGCAGTGCTGATTCTGGCCGTCAACCCTGGTTGAAGTATCATCTATCTGCTGCCAGGGAGTGCTTTTGAGCCCGGCTTCATAGATCGCATCTTTCTCCTGATGGAACTTGTCTTGGTTTTTGATCAGAAAATTCGAGAGCTGTCCCGCAGAGATCTGCAACTGGGCATTCCGAAGCCACTCCAGAATCTTCGGCTCGGTCATAATCCCCCCAAAATAGAGGGCGAGCACCTGAGATTTTATGGTAGGTCCGAACCCTCCTTCATAGCCTGGAGGCACTTGGGCCAGGTAGGTTTTCTTCTGAGAGGGAGAATAGTATTTCTCCTTGCGAAACAGAATATTGTCGGTCTTGATGATCAAATCCTGGACCACTACCTCCTCATATCCTTTGAACTGAGCATCTTCGGGCAAAGTCTCCTGATCAACTTTGACGATTTCTTCCCGATCGATCCGAATGTTTTCCAGTTTGCTGCTCTTTGCCCGATCTTGAGACTTCTTTCGCTCCTTCTCCGAGGAATGGTCCTTAGTGTTCTCTTCTTTCGGCTTCTTATTGGCTTTGACAGAAGGTTGGCCTTGTTCTCCTTTGAGCCGATTGTTCTCGTCTCGAAGCCGTTGGTTTTCTTCCCGCAGCTGCTGGGTCTCCCGTTTCAGCTCTTCTACCAGATTGAGCAGACGGACGAAGCCTTCTCTTGCTTTTTCAAGATCCGTTATGAGGTTGGGGTCAAAGCCTTCTAACATTTTGCTCCCTGCTGAAGTTGTCTGGTTACGGCTATCTTATCGGCCATGTGCACTGGTCAGATTACCCCTCTGTCAAAAAATCTCGGTTACCCCGAAATATTGAGAAGATACGAAAATGGTTATATTGAAATATTACAACAATCAGATCAATATTATACGTTATCAATCGATGTTTATGGTAATGGAACAGTAATTAGTGATCCAAGCGGGATTAATTGTCCTACAGATTGTAATGAAGATTATTTGGAAGGAACATTGGTAAAACTTACCGCTGTAAATGATAACGGGTGGCATTTTTCCGAACAAGGAGGAGATTACTGTGAAGTAAACGTACAATATTTTGAAGGTGATTTTTATTGCTTTGTAACAATGGATAGAGCTAGATCAGTATTTTTTGGTTTTGAGTCAGAATTGTGTTACGATGGAGATAATGACAATGCATGCGATGATGTAGATTGTAATGATAATAATCCAAAAGTTTATCCTGGAGCAACAGAGATTAAGGATGGAATAGACAATGATTGTGATGGGAAAAAAGATGAAGGGCTTCCTTCGACGAGTGATGGCGATGATGATGATGACAACGACGATAATGATAATATAGGTGATAATACGGCAAATAGTGATGGAAGCGTAGATGGAGAAGATGAGGGATGTGGATCGTGTAATTCAAGTGGGAAGCGATTCCAAAGTGATCATTATATGGCATTAATGTATATCTTAGGATTATTATTAATAAAAATCAGAAGTTGGAAAAAAAGCTAAAACCTGAGAGGTATAAGAAGATTAAAATGCAACAAAAAACAGTCACATTTTGGGGTAAACATATAGACGATTCAGGAATGCCAGAAACTTTCTATAGTTATTTGATAATTGAAAGTGAAGCTCCATGGTTAGAAAAAAATTATTTTATTGCTTCCATTTTGCCAATAACAAATCCAGCTCCATTGCCTGGGGAGAAAAGTTATATTTCTCAAGGAGAGGGAAAAGCAATGGGGCAGGCAATAAATAAATTACAATCTCATTCTCAAATGCAAGCATTGCAAATGCATCAATCATAAGGAGGAATAGTTCTATGACTTCTGAAGCAAAGGCTATTGGTAATGCTTTATTAGATCATCATCGAATTCATTGTCGTCCTGGAAAAACTATTAATTCCTGCATAATTTCTTATGGTAACCTATGCAATCAAGCTGGATTACCTTCTTTGACTAGAGTTGTTGGAAATTTTCTTATAGAAATTGCGGACTGGTGTTCCCAAAACAATTTTCCTCCTTTAAATTCTTTAGCCGTGAATTCTCAAACTAATATGCCAGGTGATAATTACAAGCTTGCACCTGGTTGTAGCATATTAAATTGGTCTAATGAGGTTCAAGCATGCATTAATTTTACAAATTATCCTACAACAATTTAGAAAGTAGCAATTTTAAAAATTCTACCAGCACATCGAAGATGTGGAGATAAATTGTTAAATGAGTTCTGCATGCAGATATCAGGTGATTGACGGCTGAAAAAAATGCGTTCTCCAAAAAACGGAGCAGAATATATGTTTAATATTACAAGAGAAAAGCTACTAGTTAAGTTGAAGTCCAAGCTAGTTTTTCAGCGGTTAAAGTTTATAGTTTTCAAAATTCACCTCTCCCCTATCTATTCTAAACAACATTAATCAAGAATTATTAACAAGTAGGGAAAATTACGCGGCTATCGACGTAGAATTATAGCTATACGACTCTTATTACAGCCTTTTATGTTGTGTATACTAAAGATTTACTTAAAATATACAAAACAAAATTGCAAGAGAGGATTTAAATTCTTTAAGGATCAGCCTGCAATTTTTCATTTGGTCTTTATGTCATTTTATGGTGTCTATTGAATGGAGAATGATAAATTAACGGTTTCATTCATAATTGGCCATAGATATGGTGTTGGTGTTGCGAATGCGATAAAATTAATGCTTAACAATAAGCATTTACGCCTTGATATAGGTGTTTCTGCATGTTTACACCCTAAATATGCGATTGTTACAGGAGGTTACAGCGATCCCCGAAAAATGTTTAAAGAGCAAAACGTTCCATATATATTGTTTGATAACGTCAATGAAAGTAAGGTGGAACGCTCTATAAGGGATTCAAAAACAAACGTAATCTTTGTTTGTGGTTTACGACAAATAATTTGCGATAATATTTTGAAAATACCATCACAACTAATACAAGATAATTCATTATATGGGGAAAAACATGGTGTTATCGGATTTCATCCTGGATTCTTACCTGACAAAGCAGGGGCATCACCTGTACAGTGGGCAATTTTATCTCAATCTAGTTGTATAGGGTTATCAGCCTTTTTTATGGACGGGAAGGGAATAGATAATGGACCAATAATAACTACTAAAATTTTAGACTTACCAGAATGGTGTGATGCCAAGCAACTTGATGAGGCTATTTCTTTTGGCATTAGTGAGCTACTACAGATAATTTTCAACATGTTACAAAATGGTTTAACCTATATAGATCAGAATAACGCTAATTTAGGACAACGAAAGTTTTCATATCAATTGATGTCAAAAGACTCATGGTTGGATTTTACAAAATCAGCTGACGAACTTGTAATTCTAGTCCGTGCATTTACATTTCCATACAGAATGGCCTATTTCGTATATATGGGTCATGTTGTTTTTGTTAAATATGCTTTAGCCAACCTTAAAGAAAAAAATGGTAGAGAAGGAGAGGTATTAAGGTATCAAAATGGAGTTATTGAAGTTCAATGTAGTAGAGGAGTAATTCATCTATATGGCTTAGTATCAACAATGAATCCTTTGTCATTCAACGCTGGTGATTTACTAAATTAAATTACTCAATAAATGGCTCAATGAAAAGAAAATGGATTTACCGAACGAGATACCGCTATATGTATTAAATGAATGCGAGGTTCTCATAAAAAACTCTATCGTAATGATAGCTCGTTACGATTTTAGTTCAGCCCTAGTATCTCTACAAAAATGTTTAAAACTAATATTTCCTTTTAGAAATCACCCTGAAGGTATTTGCATTTTAGCAAGCATTTATCAATACACAGGGAGTGTTCTAAGGGATACTGGAAAAATTTGTGAATCATATAAATACATATTTAAATCTTGTAAGCTTTGGCTAAAAGTAGGAAGAAAAGACAAATATGCGGAGAATTTATTTTATTTAGGCGCTCTTTTCGAAATGCTTGAAAATTATCCAGCAGCACATAATTATTATAAGCGAGCATTAGAATATTTCGATTCTTCATCTTCAGTAGATAAATTTAAGTATATTTCAGAAATTGAAAACAAAATTCATATAAGATTAGGAACAGTCTATACTAAAACAGGTCAAATTGATTTGGCAAGAAAACACCTAGATTTTTGCAATCGTCATTATCGTGGTGAGGTTACAAATAAAGGTTATTTAAATGAAAAAACTGGTTTGTTAGAAATGGCTGAAGGCCATTGGGATAACGCTTCCGATCTTTTAGAGCGCAGCCTCCGGTATACTGAGAATAATAATATTATTCAAATTGCTCGTACTCATATTGCACTGGCTCATCTATCAGTTTCAACAAATGAAAAAAACAAATCGGTACATCATTTGACGGAAGCGCATAAAAAGATTACAATTTATCATCTTGGGCATTTAAAAAAAGGAATCAAAAAAATTTTAACTAAATATTTTGACCAAACTTCCCGGAGGTATTTTGATATGTCTATTCCGCAAGTAAATGTTGTTATTTTAACCGCTTTGCCTGTCGAATATAAATCAGTGCTAAATTTTATTAAATTTCCGAAGGAGGTGGATCATCCTCGTGGTACAGTATATGAAAATGGTTATTTCGATGGAAACAAACTAACCTTCTCAATAACCCTGGCAGAGATTGGACCTGGTAACTCTTCTGCAGCCTTTGAAGCAGAAAGGGCTATTGAATTTGTCAATCCATCATATATTATATTTGTAGGAGTTGCAGGAGGAATAAAAGATGTTGAGTTGGGAGACGTTGTCATTGCAAACAAGATTTATGGATATGAATTCGGGCAAGAAAAAAACGAATTCTTGCCGAGGCCAAATGTAGGTGAGTCAGATTACGGCCTTGAGCAAAGAGCAAGAGCGGAGTCGAAGAAAATTGATTGGCTCCAACGCTTAAATACATCATTAATGGGCAATAGACAACCAAAAGTTTTTATTGGGCCGATCGCCGCAGGAGAAAAAGTAATTAAATCTCGGCGGTCATATATTGCCTCTTTTTTAAAGAAACAATATAGCGATGCTCTAGCTATTGAAATGGAGGGACGAGGTTTTCTCACAGCCGTCAGAGCTAACAATGCAAAAGGTATTGTTATACGCGGCATTTCGGACTTGTTATCCAAGAAAAATATTAGTGATAAAGCCGGCTGCCAAGAAATAGCGGCAAGCAATGCCGCTGCATTTACATTTCAGTTACTGTCAAACCTTTAGGTCCACGTTATTGGGTGAACGCTCATTCAACCAAACCTATGTCGTACGACTTATAGATTTAGACTTTCTAGTGTAAACATATTTTCTCAAGATGCGGGGATATTATGACTAAATTAAAAATATTAAATAATAAATCAAAATATAAGAATGGACGTATATATTTGCAGGGGTCAAAAAATTCTATGTTAAATAATCTCTGCTTACCCTTATATACAAAGGAAAAATGCAAAATTACCAATGTCCCAGATATTCGAGACATCAACGATAATTTATCTTTTTTGTCGAGTCTCGGATGCTCAGTAAAAAAAGTAAATAAAAATACTGTTGAGATCGCATGTAAAAATTTAAACAAAGTGGACTGTGATCCTAAGTTTTCAATAAAAACAACTGGTTCAAAATTATTTATTCCAATACTAGTTAATACATTTGGTGGCTACAGGACAGGAGCATCTCAAGGGTGTGATATTGGTGATAGGGGATTTTTAAATTATGCTAATTCTTTAAAAAATTTTGGTATTGGATATAAGATTAGAAAAGACAATTTATATGAATTTTATCTTACAAATGAGATTCAAATCGACATTACGCTTCCTTTCCCAAGTTTCGGTTTGACAGTGAATGCTATTTTAGCGGCTATAGCATCTAAACACAATTTTAATATTAATAAAATATGCCAAGAGGCCGAAATTGATAATACTATTGCCATGTTTAATAGCATGGGGGCGAAAATTGAAATAAATAATGACGCTTTACTGATAGGGACCACAGACAAACTCTATGGCTGCGAATTTCGTAATATGTCCGACAGAAATGCTGCAGTAACATATTCTATAGCTGCCCTTTTATCGAATATTGAACTTGTCATTGAAAATTATGATGATTATAAAATGGATTCATTTTATCATTTTCTGACCATGATTAACGCAAAGTATGAAGTAAATAAAGACTCCTTGATAATTTATAAAAGTAATCTAAAATTATTGAATGAAGATAAGTTGAAAATCGTAGCTTTTTTATACCCAAAGTTTCATAGTGATTGGCAACCAATAATTTCTCCACTGCTTACAATTTGTCCTTTTAAGTCATATATCGAAGAATGGTTGTTTCAGAACAGACTTTCTCACTGGAAGGAACTTGGAAAAATGGGAGCTTCATTTGAATACGATAACGAAAACGACACGAGATTTATAAAAGACGGTTTTCCGCATGCTGTGGAAGTGGCTGGAAACTCAAAACTAATAGGGTGTAGTGTTCACGCAAATGATCTTCGGAGTGCAGCATGTCTTGTTTTAGCATCGCTAGTTGCTCAAGGAGAAACTATTATTGAAAACATAGAACAACTTGATCGCGGATATGAAAGTTTTGTGAAAGATTTGATAAATCTTGGTGCATCGATGGAATACATAGATTAAAATTTTAAGCTAATATTCGTTACTCGTATAACAAGAAGATTCCTCGTGTCATATATTAAGCCCAGGACATTGGAATAAAATTATTTTTTTTGACATTTGTTGTCGCTATCCCGTGGATGGGAGCGGCCGACAAGGCCATGACCCAGTAGGTGAAAGTCCCACCGTGCCGATTGTCCGAGTCGGGCATGTAGCGATACCACAGGTCATGGTGGGTAACTGCATGGTTTCTGCGTGATGTAAATTCCCCTCGACTTTTTTCCAAAAAATGTTAAATTCTTACTCAAGAATTTTTAAGAAATATTTGGGATGCTCTTCTGGTTATTCTTTCTAGTTTTTAGAGCATAAGGAGAAAAACAATGGCCTGGAAAAAAGCCGAAAAGAAGCCCGAGGTTGAAAAAGAAACCGCAAAACCTGTTGAAGTGAAAGAAGAAGTTGTTGGTAAACAGCTGGAAAATGTCCGGTTATTACCGATAGACGCGATCGTTCCCGATCCCAACCAGCCCAGGAAAATCGATCCGGAATCTGAAGGGATTCTGCAACTGGCGAAATCAATAAAAGAACATGGCGTGATGAATCCTATCCATGTGGTTTATCTGAAGGATAAAAATATTTATCAGATTGTTAATGGTGAAAGGCGTTACCATGCCTCTCGGAAAGCAGAATTAACCGAAATCCCCGCCATCATCATGGGCGAAAAAGAGATAAAGGATGAAGGCGATAAAGCCATCAAACAGCTCGTAGATAACCTCCAACGGGAAGATTTAACACCTTTCGAAGAGGCGGATGGGTATCAACAGTTAATTGATAAATACAACTTACAGCAGAAGGACATCTCAAAAAAAATCGGCAAAGCGAAAAATACTATCTCGGAAACGATGTCCTTAAATAAACTGACAAAAGAAATTAAAGATGAAGTTCTGCATGCCGAACTCGATTATGATGTACGCATTCCAAAACGATTTTTAGTAAATCTGTCAAGAATCGAGGACATCGAAAAGCAGAAGTCTTTACTTGATCAATTCATGAAAAAAACTACCCGAAAAGCACCGGAAAAAAGGGAGGCCGCTCCCGGCAAACATCTGATGTCCGTGGCAATGAAGCATAAAGGCGAAAATTCACAGGTAATGGTCTGGCTTCCCGTCGGAATTCCCGAAAAAGAAAGAGGAGATAATTTGGTAGCCGCACTTGAGGAAGCTCTGGATGAGGCGAAAAAACCAAAATAAATTATAAAGACGCTTTCCATATCCATACCCGCCCAATAGACATTGTACAAGGTAAAAGGATTGTAACTAAAATGTAGATATTATATTGATTGGATTAGAATATTTATTTACCATTGGCAATGAAAGTTCTCTTTCTCTAGTAAATGCTATTTTACCAATTTCCTTATAGAAATTTTTAGTAATCTGAACAAGATTTTTATTGGTTGAGTATGCTACTCTATCGGGAATTCTTGTATCAATATTCATATCAAAATAGGAAATATAAATATTTTCATCTTTATGAATAGAAGATATGCATACATCTAATGTGCCATATTTTTTATAAAGTTTTGAGGCCCAGCTTGTATTATCATTTAAAAGGTTATCTAATTCTTCTCGACTAATCCACCCGATATTTATATCATACTCTTGCATCAGCTTAAAAATATTTCTTAATTGATTAAATTCTTCATTATCATTTATAACAAATATTCTTCCTTTTATTTTTACTATAGATTGCTTAATTGAATCGATGATATTACTATTATTCCAAAAAGAAGAGGGATCGACTAATGCTGTAGCTAAATAATATTCTTTTTCTTGACTGATATCTTTACAATAACAAGATATTAATTCTTTTGGTGGTAATTGTATAATTTCTGTGCGAGAGTTATAAAAACATAGATTATTATATAGTCCGGTAGGTAATACTTTGTATAAAGGTGTTTCGAAAACAAAATGTAGTTTATGAAGAGTCGCCGGGTGTTTTTTTAAAAAATTTATTTCATCTGGAGAATGATTTGATAGTATGTCGAGAATCATGAACTCAGAATTAGGTTCTCTTTTATTAGTATTGACATAATCTAAAATTTTATCCCAATCTTCAAGGTTGTTTGCATCATTTGTTCTATTTATTAATTTCGTTAATGTTTTGACTGATGCTTGTCCATGATGGGATTTCCAATAATAATAATTTTTGTGTATTTTACTCGTCGAAACATTATCTTCATTTATTTCCAGCCTATTTTTGCAAAATTTATACAAGGTTATTTTCTCTTCAGAAAGATATTGATTAATTGCTGGTATAATCTCGATAAATCCTGCACAATTTTGTTTTTCAGTTATTTTGTTTAAGATTATTTCTTTTACATCCATAATTTTCTCCTTTATTCCTATTTTTGATTTTTAGGAGGTAAAGGAAGATTGCCATCGTTTTGTTCTTTTAGAATATCACCCATTCCTGAAATTTTCAGACCGTTATTAAAACGTATAAGGCTTCTAAGCCTATTCTTTAGGACAATTCCATGTCCTTTTTTAGGAAAGGTCTCTTCCAACCAATTTATATATTCTGCAAGATGTTTTTGTTCGATCTTGACAATTTCACCTGTAACGTTGAGTAATTTAGCTCTGACTTCAAGATTAATTTTGTGTATTTTATCGCTTTTTTCTAAATCATCTAGAATGTTGGATAATTCCTTATAATAAGGCAATAATCTTTCGGAAATATCTTCTTCGCTAATTTGCTCTGCGCTATGCTCTAGAGAAGTATCCCCTTTCTCATCTTTTAGCTCCGATAAGCATAAAATCCGGCTTTCTTTTGTAAAAGGAAATATTCTTTCCATAATATTATAACATTTAATCATACCGAATAATTTTAATTGAATTAATATAAGTCTTTAATAATTATACGGTTTTTTTTAGAAATGTGAACTAGGTTCATATATGAACTAATATGGCATTTTTAGCTGAATATTCTGGTATATATGATCTAATAGGTTAAAAATTGAAAAGCTATATTAGCTGTTGTCTTTCATTTAAAAATATACATAAAAATTATATTTAAATATGGCACAATTTCAAATATTCAGTTATATTGTGTTTTTAGACAGCGGGGGCTTTAACCTTTAGAGGAGCAATGACGTATGGAATTGTTCGGCTATAATACCCTCATTCCCCTCTCCTATCTCGTGATTTGCGGCTCGAATCTGTTCGGCTGGTTGATGAGTAGCTGGGGGATACAACTTTTAAAATTATTGCCCAGTGGGACCATCCTGTCCCAACGATTTCTCTCTTTTATTCTTGCCGCCCTCATCCATCTCGGACTTTTTATCGGCTATGCCATGTTGGCGAAGGAAAACCGAAAAAATGCCCGGTATATTTTATTGTTTGCATTTCTGATCTTGATTATTTCCATTGTCTGCTATTTTTCCTTTGTCTCTATCACCTACGAATCAAAATCCGATGCTTCTTATGAGAGCCTTAATACCGATCTCGATTCTTTCCGCACTCTTCTCTCTCAGGAAGATCAAAAAATTACAGCCGTTTTTAGCAGCCAATTGAATCATTATCAAACAATTGCGGATAATGCGGCCAAGGGATTGGATGGAACAGGAATTGTCAAAAAAGGAACCAATTACTTTCAGGCCATTACGGCAAGAGATAATCTCTCCCGGCGTTATGGGAACCTAACCTATGCAGTTACGCATAATGCCCTGGAAGATACGGACATCAATATCTACTGGTCCTCTCTCAAGGCGCAATATCAATCGCTCCAAGGAAAAATTACGGCCTACCATCAGTTTGTCAGCAAGGAAGGCGTATCCTCCCAGGTATCGGATCTGATCGACAGCGAATTCCAACGAATCGAAAAAAGATTTTCGCAAGGGGAAGCGGTGGATAAGGTCGGGATGACGCTCAAGAAAGTCAACGATTTTATTACCAATAAAGAGCGCAGTGATATCACCATGTATTTATATCTGATTATCGCCATTCTTCCGGAGTTACTCAATTTCACCATGACGATTTTGATCGGTAGTGCCAGAAAAGAGCTGGAAGAGGCGAAGAAGGTTATTACTCCACACCCTTCATTACGATTGCAGGCCGTATAATCGTTTTTTTATAAGGAGCATTTTATGGATCTGTTCATGATGCTGATAATGGTAATGGGTGCCTTACTCTTCCTGGCCCTATGTATCGGTCGACTTTTGGGGAATAAACTGTTTGCGGCCCATATGAATGCCATCATCGCTAAAATGGAAACCGAAACCCAAGCCATCAAGGCCCAGGCATCTAGAATTCGTGAACAGATTCAGCATATCCATAATTTACGCCAAGCACAATATTCGGCGGCCATCAAGCGGATTGAGGCTAAAATCCTCAATCAGATGAAAACCCCTTAAATAATTGGAGATTCTTAAATGAACACCCCAGATGATCCGAAAAATAATTCTCTCGTTCCTTATGCCTCGGGACTACCTTCAATTCCCAGTTCTCCTGGTTCCATGGCCATCAGCTCTTATAATTCTCACCGCAGTATCGATAAGGATACCAAGAAGATGGAGAGCCTGGTCAAACTGGTATACGCAGATACCTGCAGAAAAGCCGCACTGGTGGAAAATGTGCATGTCAGCCGGGAATTGCAGCAGGAGGCTGCCCTTTACCACCATGAGGGGAAAATTCTGCAGTCTGAAGAGTTCTATCAACTGTACAGCCAGCATTTCCTTAAATCGTTAGGTATCTAAGGTTATTTTTTCTCTGCTTTCGTTGTGGTTGGCAGAAACTCCCTCTGCCAGCCATTCTCTTTACGGAGGTTTTTAATGAAACCATTGATTCCCATTTATCGTATTGGTTTAAGCAGCCATAAACTCTATGATCCTTCTCGTGCGGAAGCCTTGAGCGAGTATCCGAAGGTTGAGGAACTCACTCCCAGCCAGAAAAAGCAGATGGCCGTAGATGCATGTCTGGAAGATATCAATCACGAACAGCGGTTATTAGAAGCGAAGACCAATAGCAAAATCAAAGAGATTGAGTTGGCTTCCAGATATGCCAAAGAAGAGATGACCGCTAAACACGAATTGGCGCAAACGCTCTATCAGCATGAACTGGAGGCGGTTCGAAGGAAAAATGAGATCAATATGGAAACGCAAAAGAGTCTGTGGGAGATGGAAATTTTTCATGCTGAATCCCGATACAAGGTGAAGGAATTTGAATTGGCCACCAAGCAGCTGGAACGAAGTATTGTCGAAGAAGAGGCGATGATTTTAGATATTCGGCAAAGAAGCAAAAGTTCGGGAGGATCTAATGGTTGAGGCAGATTATAGGCAGAAAAAAGTCCGCGACTTTTATGCCGGGTTAGCCCAAGAATTGAAACGCTTAGAACCATATCGTTCCTATATGCCGGAACAATGGAATCGCATTGACCAGTTATCCAATGATTTAGCTGGCTATGTAGGCAAAGAGTGGCATCCGCAAGCGAATACTCTTACGTTGCGGATACAAACCGCTTTAGCCTATGCCGAGAGCGAAGGGAAAAAAAGGCAAAAAATTGCAAAAAGACAGGAACAGCGAGAATTCGGGGAAATTCAGGAAGAGACCAAGATCAACCAGGCGCTTATCGAAATCCGGCCTACGCTCTCCTCTGAATGGCGGAAAGAGGCGGAAGAGATTAAGAATCAGGCTCAATTAGCCATCGAAAAATTACGGGAGCAGAATCAAGAATTGGAGCGCAGTCTCGGAAATCTTACCAAAAATCAAGCGTGGGTATTACAAGCGGAAAAAAAGGGAAAAAACGAGATTGTAGAGCAAAACAACGCCTTATCCGCCCAACTGAGTGAACATCAAGAAAAAGCCAAAACGCTCCAGGCTGAGAACGAGCGGTTACGGCAAATGGAATTGGATCAGCAACAAAAGAAAGTTCAGGAAGAAAAGAAAAAGGCTCAATGCAGCCAAAACATTGATGAACTTGTCGCCGCCTATTTCGATGAGAAGCATCCTGGCCGTACGCGGTGGGCCAAGGAGCTCTCGGTATTACATCAGAAACTCAAAACCTCTTGCCAGGAGGACCCTGATCTTATGATGTTGAGCCCAAATACCATAAAAGAATTTATTGCCTGCTCCTATGCCGAAATTTTTTCCCAAACCGTATTATAAGGAGAAAAAAATGCTTTTCGATGATCTCGAAAATGGTCTTTTTAGTCAGATGGCCCAGAAACTGAAAACCATGCGTGAGCAATCTGAAGCCGATGATTTGTATCAAAAAGAGAGATTTTTTCGTGATGAGTTTCAGGACAAGGTGCGTGGGTTAGAAGTTGAGCTAGCGCTGACCAAGGAAAACATTCTGAACACAACAAACGGGCCGCGAAAACGTGCCCAAGAGCAATTTACTGGACTGCAAGCCGAATTTTCTCGCTTTCAGAAAAAATGGCAGCAGAAAGCCAAACAAATCGACCAGTCGCGAGAAACTCTGCACCAGCATCAGGAGCGAGTTACAAAGGTTCAGCCGCAACTGGATCTTGGCACTTCCGCATTACAATCGTTAGCGGCTACGAAACAGCAATTTAAAGATTCGCCCTTGAATCAAGAATTTCGGACCTTTTATGGCCGCGATTTAGAGGAAAAAAAACAGAAACTGGCCTTTCATCTGGAAGAAAAAAAACGACTGGAAACGGAGTTGCAGAGAGAACAACAGGTGCTGGAAACTGAGGAACAGTCTTTGAGAGAGCAATTGGAGCAGCTTACCAACCAATTCCCGAAGAGAAAAGCATGAATCTTCAGCTTTGGGCCTATCTTTCTAAACCGCTCTTGCTTTTGCCTAAGGCTGTCAGCCTGGGAATAGGCAGCACTTTTGGTATCCCCTATCCCCTTTTAGATAAGGACCGGACAACAGGCATCTACTGTTTAGGGGTATCAGGATCGGGAAAAAGCCGGTTTATGACCAGCATTCTGCTTCAGGATATTTCGCATGGTCATCCTTTTTGTTTAATTGATCCGACGGGCAGCATTTACCGGCCTTTAAGTGAATATATTGCCTTGGTATGCAAACTCCTCATGTCCTATAAGCAATTCTCGGAAGCCCAAATCAAAAAACTTTTACATCGCTACATCTTTATTGATTTAGCCGATTCTGCTTGCCCGGTCCGCTTCAATCCCTTAGAGATTACGGCGGGCGAGAATCCGGAAACCGTAGCCAACGATTTCGTGAAATCGATCGAACGGCTTTTCGGCTCGATCGATGAAACCCGGAGGTTACGGAATATCTTGCTGAATGGCGCAATCATTCTGGCGGCCTTGGGATTACGCATTCAAGATCTGTTTGAATTTCTGGTCAATGCGGATTATCGCAGCTATTTATTGCAGCAGACACCCAAAAATCAATATACCCAGTTTGCCATCAAGTATTGGCAAGAATATTTTTCCAACTTTCGTTCTGATCGAGAGAAACAGGAACGCATCGAATCAACCATTAATGTGCTGCAATACTTTGAAGATTCTATGGTCCGGAACTTCACTTGCTGTTATCATAGCACGATTGATTTTAAACAGGCGATGGAAAAAGGGATAACAATTCTCTGCTATATCCCGATGGGACAAAATCTGAAAGGTTCCCAGGTGATCGGCAGTCTGATGGCGACCAAATTCCAGCGTCTGGCCTATCGCCGCACCCCGGAAGAAAGAAAAAAACAATATTACCTGATCATTGATGAGATGCACCATTTCGTTGATCTGGACTTTTCGATTTCGAGTGCAACCCTGCGCCAGTATGGACTTTCGCTGTTTCTCGCTCACCAGTCCATGGATCAGCCGCCGTTGAATACGGAAGAAGGCCAAGGCATCTTAAATACCATCATCGGAAACAGCAAAATCAAAGTGTTTTTCCAATTGAACCGGCCTGATGCCGAATATTTTTCTAAAATCGCCTTTAAGATCATGGCGACAAAAGTTAAGCATATTCACCGGGATATCAGCTTGAGCTATAGCACCAGCGATGTCATGACCAAGGCGTTAAGCTTTTCTGAAACCTGCGGAAAGAGTTTTTCCCAGAGTGAGGCGATATCAGACAGCATGTCCCTCGGGTATGGATTTACCCTTGCCAATCGGAAG
>Ga0208373_1001187_pt1 | contig 36454 bp, 34 predicted proteins | sample RifOxyC2_FD_184036 | JGI IMG/M metagenome (GOLD analysis project Ga0208373, IMG submission 184036) | Soil microbial communities from Rifle, Colorado - Rifle Oxygen_injection C2 (SPAdes) | ecosystem: Environmental > Terrestrial > Deep subsurface > Rock core/Sediment | place: Rifle, Colorado...
AGGATTAGCTTCTGGATCCCGGATAGACCTCACTCCGCTCGGCCTTCCGGGATGACAAAATAAAAAGGCTTGAGGTTTCAAGATGACATATTAAAAAGTAAGGATGACAAATAGTGTAAAGTTTGTAAGTACCAACAGAAAAATTCGTCTATAATCACCGCATGAAACTCCCCACCCGCATACTAAAACATGAACGCACGATTCTCTGGCTGATGATCGGCCTATACTTCGTGATCTTCACCGCCATCTGCCTCTGGAAATATGGCCTATTTGCCTATGACGGACTGGACCTAGCCATCTACAATCAAGTCTTTTGGAATACGCTTCACGGCCAACCGTTCGGTCTAACCATCCATCCACATTCTTACCTCGGCGACCACGCTGAGTTTGGTCTGCTAACACTACTCCCATTTTACGCACTCAAACCCGATCCCCGCACTTTACTCATCCTACAATCCGCAGTGCTGGCCCTCGCCGCCTGGCCGATCTGGCTACTGGCTCGACACCGATTAGCGAACACGCCCGGTCTATCACGTCTCGCCCCACTCGCCTTCGCTGCCGCCTGGCTGCTGAGTCCGCTAGTGCAGAACATAAACCTATTTGAGTTCCATCTACTACCCTTTGCCCTGCCGCCGCTACTGCTGGCACTCCTAGCCTACGACGAACGTCGTCCATTCCGCTTCGTACTCTGGGCACTGGTGGCCATGCTGTTTCGCGAAGATGTATCACTGGTTGTGGCTGCGGTCGGACTACTGGCCATCCTCGAACGACGCGGCTGGCGCTGGATGATCGGACCGATCGTCCTGGGCGCCGCCTGGTTCATGATGGCAACTGGAGTAGCCGCACATTTTGCACCATCCGGCTCGTACAAGTTCTTGATTTATTACACCTGGCTTGGCGAAGCACATTCTTTCGCAGATGTGGCTGTAAACGCATTGTCACAACCACTCAAAGTGCTGGCGCACACCGCATCGCTCGGCAACATCGAAATGTTGTTGGGGTTCCTATTACCACTACTCTTCCTACCACTACTATCTCCCAAAAAGCTAATACTACTAATTGGTCCGCTTTCACAGATACTGCTGGGCTCGCCGGGTGGTAGCGCGACCATTGTGCAGACGCACTACTCAACGCTCTTCCTGCCTGGACTATTCCTGGCTGCCATGTCTGGACTACCTAAATTAAACAGTCCATTAAAACGACAGCTAGCGATTGACCAAGCAAAGACACTCGCTACATTACTGCTAATACCGGGTACACTTTATGGTTCGCTGACTCTGGGACCGCTACCCGCAGTCGCGACACGGATCTGGTCGGGCGACGGTCGCGAGGCAGCCGCCGATGCGCAGCGCATCGTGGAGCAGGTACCGCCAAACGCGGCAGTCGCTGCAAGCTATCGACTGCTGCCTGAACTATCCTCGCGATCATCCGTCTACTCGGCGCACTATATCTTTTTAGGTGTTGAACAATTTGGTACTGATTCGTACCCGACACCGGACGATGTGCAGTTTCTGGCCTTCGACGAAAATGATCTGTCGACCTATCGCGCGCAATTCTTATCGACTAATTGGGCACGTCCACACTATAACGGTGGACGCGGGCGACTTGGACGATCGTTCAGTCCACTGTCGTTAGCTGAGGTTGGTGGGTTCGCATTGTACGGACCGATCTGGTCATCGTCTGAATATCTGATGACGCCGCCGTTCGATTCGCCGCCGACGCGACTCAATCCGCCGAAAAACTTTGCTGATGGATCACAGTTGATTGCTGTTCAATCGCAGTCGGTTGCCGACGAAGATAGATCGCGACTGCAACTGCAAACGATCTGGAAGTTCGGACCAACCGCTGACGCATTACAAATCGACCTAACTTTGATCGATGCTGATAGTCAGGAAGTCTGGCATGAGACCATGCCCCTCGTAAACGAATTATGGCAATCGACTGAACCTAACGTGGAATATGAACGTCGTATTGATCGCCTAATACCGAAACTGACAGGCGAGTCGTATCGACTACGACTGGAGCTGTTCGAACGCACTCAGGTTCATGGACTTGATGGACTTTTATCCGGTCAACAACTCACCACCAAAAAACAATCTTTCGGCCGCTTTGAGATGGGGTCAAATCTTGACTTTTAGTGTTTATGTTTCTGCTCCTGGGTCCCGGGTCTCGGCCCGGGACGACAGTGTTTTATTTGTCATCTCGAAACCGCAACCTTTCTTAATTTGTCATCCTCACTTTTTATTTTGTCATCTTGAAACCTCAAGCCTTTTTAATTTGTCATCTTGAAACCTCAAGCCTTTTTAACATGTCATCCCGGAAGGAGCGCAGCGACTATCCGGGATCCAGAAACCAATCCCGATCCTTTTTTGCCTCTGGGTCCCGGATACCGCTCGCTACACTCGCAGTTCCGGGACGACAAAAGGAATAATGTTCAGTTCGCAGTTCCGGGACGACAAAAGGAATAATGTTCAGTTCGCAGTTCCGGGACGACAGTATTTTTTGTTATCTCAATTCTTCTTATGTATTTTGTCATCCCGAAAATTGTGAGCCTTTCTATTCTGTCATCCCGGAAGGCCGAGCGGAGCGAGGTCTATCCGGGATGACATGTTAAAAAGGCTTGAGGTTTCAAGATAACAAAATAAAAAGTAAGGATGACAAATACGTAAGAAGGATTGGATTCAAGATCCGACCCCAAAACGAAGCCGGATCAAAACCGCAATTAGACCAACAACTTCACGCCAACTGGCCTTGGATCGACCCAACCGACGATTATGAAAAACTACCGGCAGTTCGACGATCTGACAACCGGATCGCTCCAACCAAAACAACGACTCTTCTTGAAAAGCGTAGCCGCGACTACGAATATCGGCAGACAACAAAACCTCGACTGCTCGCCGGCCGAGACAGCGAAATCCAGCTGAAGCATCGCGGGTTTTCAGTTTGAGCAGCACACGCGAAATAGACGATGCACATTGACTCATAATCCGACGCTGCCAACCCCAATCCTCGACCCGACCACCAGGTACTCGCCGCGAACCGATCGCTACGTCAGCGCCATCACGCACGGCCGCAATCAGTCGCACCAAATCGACCGGATCATGTGAGCCATCGGCATCCAGTTCACAGACCGCTTCGTAACCACGCTCGATCGCCAAACGAAAACCGTCCAAATAGGCGTCGCCTAAACCGAATCTAGCTGGACGATGTAGGACATGAACTCGATTGGGATGCAGCCGAACGAGATCATCGGCCAGCCGACCAGTACCGTCGGGTGATGCATCGTCGACTACCAGCAAATCAACCTCAACGGAAACTAAATCCAAGACACCATGAATCACGGTCTCCAAATTCTCACGTTCATTGTAGGTTGGAATAACTACCAATGTTTTCATATTACCCCGATTCACTCCTGTAGCTCATAAACCTCAAACTCACCAACTGTATACACCTGCCGAAAGGACGGCTCAATAACAAACTCTCCACCAGTTGCTGCACGCTCTTCTGGGCCAACAAGTACGTGTGTTAAACCTCTCAAACGCATGAACTCGACGCGCGTCACGTTATCTGACTGACCAAAAAATTCTTTAACTTCAGATTGTCGCCGCTCCACATTACCAGAGTTCACCCAGTGTCCGAACAACACCCGCCGTCCGGTCCAGCCGGCAACCAAATGACCGGAAGCACCGGAACTAATGAAGGCCGCATCCACTGGTGTACTTTCACGAATCCATTCCAAAACTAACGATTCATCAGAAGAAAAAAATGCGTCCGGTGATAACTGTAAAATTGAAGTGTAAATATCGATCGATGAAGCGAACACTAGTAGTAGTAGAAGTAAACCGATGGCCGGAATGATACTTCGCCTAAACATCCGAATCGTTTTTATTAAACGACCTACCATCAACACAATGACCGGCGCGGCCAACACTACCAACGGAAACTCAGCACCTTCGAGAAACCGCCGCTGAAAAGAAAAAGGGAAATACGATAACACTAGATGTGATAAAGCCCATACTACTAAGAAACCAATTAGTTGCGGCGAACCGTTCCGACGACACAGGAACAAACCGACCGGAGCCAAGACCAGCGGCAGACCGAACCCGAGCAGGACGTAAGGCCAACCCGGAGTTAGTGTCACGTTAGCAGCAGTGATCTCACGAGTTAACCCATCAGCACTATTCAATAAAAAGTAATGATAAATAACTGAAGGACAAGACACGACGACGAATAAAACAAACGCCATTAATCGCCGCCAAACAGCTCCGTCGCGGTTAAAAATCGTTAACGCCAGCCAACTAAAAAAGCCGGCGATATATAACGTCGGGGCGTGAAATGGATGAAACTCAAAAAGCAACAACGCCACCAATCCAGCTAATAGTCCATAGCGCAGCTGCCGTGTTTCGTAGGCCAAGGCCAAAAGCAGCATGCTCAAAATTAGCAGCGTCCACGAAAAAACAAAGTGTGGACTGTACATTTGACTAGCAAACAAATTCGATTCTGGTACCCACAAATCGATCGGCCAGCTGACGGACGGTCCGACCGTACTTAAAAATGGAGAGGCTAGCAGACCCCAACCCGACCCGAACATCAGCAGCAGGAAGGCAATCAACCGTTCAGTTTGCTGACGCAGAAAAAACGAAACTGCCAAATAACAAACCACAGCCAGTGGTAGGACAGATAAGGAACGTGCAACGTAAAAGGCGGCCACTGGACCGAGTGATGTTAATCGAGCTAATAATCCAACCGACCACCAAAATAAATTGATGACTGGAGTGACCGGCTCACCAACAACAAAAATGTTATCAAGAAAAAAAGCACCTCCACGGGCTTGCCTAATATAAGAAAGATAAACACCAAAGTCGCCTGGCGAAAAAATCTGCAAGCCGTTCCACTCCTGTCCTCGGAACAACCCCACCAGCCAGCCGTACACCGGCGGAAAGGAGGTCAGTAGCATCATGATAAACGCGGCAGCAGCCACAACCAGCCACTCTCGACGAGTAATCGACTTGGTAAGTTCAATCAAGCTCATTACAGTTCTCGCTTCAAACGCAAAACCTGCCGAAAATACTCGGCGGCTAACTTGGGTGCATTAACCTTAGAAACACGACCAGGAATCGTCGTTTCACACCACCGAACAGGAATCTCGTGTACCTCGAACCCGGCGCGTTCGGATCTAACTACTAGTTCGGTATCGAAAAACCAACCACGGTCGCGCACTTGCGGTACAATCTCGGCCACAACTGAAGCCGAAGCAGCCTTAAGTCCGCAGGGAACATCAGACACAGATGTACCAAAAGTAGCCTTGAGCAAATTACGGTAGCCGAGCGAATAAAATTGACGACCAGCTGACCGCTCAACTGTCGAGGCTGGATGAAACCGTGAGCCGACCGAGAGTCCGGCTCCACCTCTAATTGCATTCACTAAATCGGGTAGTGCCGATAAATCCGCCGCCAAGTCGATATCCGTAAAAACATAAACATCAGCCGGTACCTGATTCCAAGCAGCGAATACCGCTAATCCCTTACCGCGCTCCTCGAGACGAAGATAATGAACCATCGGCTTCGTGTTCGCCAATTGCTGACCGATTTCGGCTGTACGATCACTTGAACCATTATCCGCTACCACAACAGTCACTATGTCCGACGGAAGTAAACTACGCACAGCCTCAAGCACACGCTCAACTGAATCGAGCAGTACAGCTTCCTCGTTCAATACTGGTAAAGCAATAGTGATTCGCATGACAAAAATTGATTTTTAAAGTGTTTTGTCGTCCCGGCGGCTCCACTTTGTCGTCCCTGACTCTGAGCCGGACCTCCTCCTTTTGTCGTCCCGGCGGCTCCACTTTGTCGTCCCTGACTCTGAGCCGGACCTCCTCCTTTTGTCGTCCCGGAAGTCGCGACAGCGGCTATCCGGGACCCAGAAGTAAAAAAGATCGGGTTCTGAATCCCAGGTCTCGGCCCGGGATGACAAAGAAGGTGGAGATGACAAAATTTTCTAAAAGACTAAAGGTCAAAATCTGACTCCAGCCTCATAAAGACTCTCACCTCGTCATCCTCGTAGACCGGCAGTAGCGTCGAATCGGCCTCGACTGACTGCAACAGTGGCTCCTGATCCTGGCGCACTAACACATAATGAGCACCAAAAAACTTCTCGATCCGTTCCCCGACATTCTCACTAACCTGTCCAGCTGAAATCAACCTCCATTCATCGTACCGTGCTTGATCATGTAGATACAAAAAACCAGCGTCCAGACCAATAATGTAGCGTCCTTCGGGAAAACGATAAAAGAGCACCGGAAAATCAGCCCAATCACCATTAAAAATCACACTCTCCGGGGGCACATGTAGGCGCATCCAATCACCGACCGCAGCGAAGCGTGACCAATTGTAAGTATTGGTCCGCAATGACTTGGAAACTAGAAAGATGTCACGGATTGGTAAAAATAAAAGTGTAAAAATAATGTATCCAGCCACAACCTGACCAAGTCTTTTCTTTTTGGAAAACAAAAGTGAGATTAGTCGACGCAAGTCCACCCGACGCACCAATCGATCGAACTCAATAGCTGTCAGCAGCAACGCAAACGGAATCAAAAACTCAACATGTCGACGACTCTTCAGTGTTAACACCAACAAAGCGAAAGAAATCACACCGACCGTAAGCAACGGGACTAAATTACGTCCGTAATCACTTACTTTCGATCGCCAAGCACGACGTCCAACAATCGAAACTCCAACTGCTAAAGCAATCACGATACCTAATAAAACAAAAACTACACCGTTCTGCCGAATCAAATCCGACAGTGCATATGGATACCATTCGATACCAACGTCGACCTTATCGGCGAGACCAACCAAAGCAACCTGAATTGTTTGATACCAAAAGAACTCAAGATTAGCGGGAAAAAACGGATTAACTATTAGTCCACCAATAGTGCCGAGACTGGTCAGGGCAGCAGCTAACCACGATTGTCTGGATTCCGATGAATATAATGCTGTCTTCAAACGAGATGACAACCGAACATCAATAGGTGTTCTAAAGAAAATTACAGATGACTGGACCACTGCCACGACCAGGACAGCAAAAGGCAAAAGTGGCCAACTACCATGCGCCCAAACATATAACCAGGCGATTAAAAATAACAACCAACGACGACCAAAAAGTGCGCAGATAAATCCCAAAAGTAGCAACGTGATCGCCAACGCCGAAGCTTTAGCCAGATTCAATCGAAACATTAAGTCGGCCGAAGTGGCCAGTATTAACGCAAAGGCCCAACCATGACGTAATCGAAGTAAACGAGTTATCAAAAAGAAAGTCGTCACCGCCGTCGCCCCCAAAAGTACGGTCGCCACCCTCAATCCGGACAGTGGATCAAAAAAATGAATAAACGGAATGAGTAATAAATGATAAAGGAAGTGCTGATCAGCGAAGGCTTGAGATAAAGTTGTGAATGGCAACCAAGGAAACTCACGAATCGGGCCTAGGTGTCCGGTCAGTAAAGTTAGACCGGCATGATAAAAGGAATCCGGGTCTCGAAATGATAGCTGAGCCTGAAGCCAGCCATAGAGTGCGGCTACAACGACAAAAACGGCCCCACCTTGACGCCAAGGATGGCCGGCAAAAAGTCTAAAAAATGGCTTAAACACTCTCATATATAAAGTATACTCGTCGAAATCAGAAAGGCCTACGCTACACCGAGGCGATCTAAGGTAGATCCTTGACAGGCCAGCGAACATGTGATAGATTTCCACGTTGCCCCCAAGAGGGGCTACTACGGACGGACTCCTCACCCGTCCGTATACAGAAGGGCTCCTCCTCCTTGAAGGGGGTCCGGCTCCTGCGCAATACGTTGTGCAGTTGATGCCGGACCCCCTTTAACTTTGTCCAATGAAGCACTGACAGCGATTATGCTACTCTTAGAAGACCAAACCTGAACCAAACTGACATGCCTATCAAAAAAACGAAGACACCTATCATTATATTAATAATAGCTGGGCTAATTGTGATCGCAGCCGGAGGTGCCTACGTATTCAGAGGAAGTCTGATCGACGCCTATCGCAGTTGGCAGCGTGGACCGATACCCGAGCCGGTCAGCCGGATTGAGTTCGAACAACCTACATCAATCGACGTTTTAAACGAGGACAAAACTGATGAACAAAAGTCTGATGACTTAACGACCAATAGCGAACTTGATACTAATATCAGCGAAATTAATTCAGCTAAACTCGACGATGCTGGCGACGAGGAACAAACAGAACCCGAACCCGAGCCGGAACCACTGGAGGAAGTTATAGAAACAAAAGAAACACCCACGACCCGACCCAGTTCGATCAACCTTCGAGTCCCCTTCATGATCCAAGCGCCGACCGCTAATTGGGATAACCTTCATGGTGAGGCCTGCGAGGAAGCAACAGCTATCATGCTAGCCGCCTACTACACCGACGAAGCGAAAATCACTACCAGCGAGGCTGAAGAACGCATCATGGATGCAGTCGCCTGGCAGGATCTAGCATTCGGTTACTACCTAGATACCACCTCTGAAGAGACAGCTCGAATGATTCGAGAACATTTCGGTCTAGCTTCGGCCGAAGCTATACCAATCGACAGTCTAGACGATATCCTTTCGATGGTCGCTGCCGGCAAACCGGTCATAGTACCAGCCTATGGCAAAGCTCTCGGTAACCAGAATTTCCGAAATAGTGGACCGCTCTACCACATGCTGCTCATCAAGGGCTACGACGGCGACCGTATCATTACCAACGATCCAGGAACTAGACGTGGTGCGGACTATGTTTACGATGCGGACGTACTCTGGAACGCGATTCACGATTGGAATGGCGGCGATGTGCCGCACGGTGAAAAAATGATGATTGTAGTCGAAAACTGAAATCATCCGTAAAAACAATAATTGAAGATCAAAAAAATCGGACGTCGTTAACGCCAGATTTTATTATCTTAAAATTACCGATCATTACCTCGATTACTCCCTCTTCACTAACGGCAATGAGAAACTGAATGTACTCCCCTTCCCGAGTTCAGATTCAAACCAAACCCGACCACCCATACGTTCAACCAACTCCTTAACAATAAATAGTCCCAACCCAGTGCCGGCCTGAGCCCGTACTGCCACTTCCTCCGAACGCCAAAATTTAGTAAAGACTTTCTTTTGATCGTCCGGTCCAAGTCCAATGCCAGTATCGGCAATATGCACAACCAAAAAACCATTACCATCTGGTTCATGACTAATAGTAACCGTCCCACCGACTCGATTGTATTTAATAGCATTCGAAACCAGATTCGAGATAATCTCCTTTAATTTGTCACTGTCGGACATAACTAACGGACCGTCTACACTTCCCCCATGCCGAAAAGTGATTTGATGAGGTTCAGCTAAAGGTCCGACCTCAACCAAAATCATATCGATCATCTCCACTGCGTTCACCGGCTGCAGCTCAATTTTGAGCCGACCAGATTCGGTCCGGGCTACCTCGAGCAAATCGTCCACTAATTGAATCAGCCTATTGGTCGCCTCCTGCATCTTCTCAACATAATCCTTGGCAATAGGGCCAACTTCAAAACGCTTGTCATCGGTGAACATGTCCAAAAGGAGTTTCATGGCTGTGACCGGATTCCTAAGTTCGTGTGCAGCCACGAAAACAAACTCATTTCTAACTTGATCCAACTCTCGACATTCAGTCAGATCCTCGTAGGTTTCTACCAATGCTTCACCCACACCATCCATGTGGTTGACCAATTTATAAGTCACTCGCACGGGTAAAACACTCCCATCAGAACGACGAAACTCTACTTCCTCTCGTACAGGTTCATTTTTCCTGAGTTCGTCAATGTCGGTCTTACGCTCGTCGGTCGAATAAAAAAGACTGACGTTGGCGTCAATCAATTCCTCTCGACTACGACCAGTCATTTCTACTACTGAATGATTGGCTAATAAAATCTGTCCTGAAAGATTGGTGACGCAAACACCATCTTGTATTAGGTCTAAGACTGTTTTAAACCAGTCGTGCTCTCGTTTCAGTTCACCCTCTTTCATGACTTCATTGTTAAATGGTCTTTGATTTTTTTAGCGACTTTCCGATCAATATCGGACTAAATGTACTTAAATTATACCTAATTTTGGCTTACTTTGCAACCCGATATTGTACGGAGTGCCTGTCACCAAGACTCCTTTCTTCAACCCGGGGGAGTTCCAGTCCCTCAGACCCCCGGCTCCGCTCCGCGGAAGGACGGGGCTCACGCCCCGGACCCCCTGCGGGACGGTCCCGCGCGGCACGGGTCGGCCCGCTCCGGCGGCGGTCCGCCCTAACTCTCGACGACCGGCCGTCGCCGCGGGCTCCGGACCGAGCCCGGCCGCCTCCGAGATTGCCACGTCGGGATCGTCCCGCAAAAAAGATCGGGGTTAGATTCTGGATCCCGGATAGACCTCGCTTTGCTCGGCCTTTCGGGATGATAGATTAAAAAGTAGGGATGACATATTTTTATGTATAGGATGACAGATTCATAAGAAGAATTGAGATAACAAAAAATACTGTCGTCCCGGAACCGTGAGCGAGCGAAGCGAGTCGAACGGTATCAGGGACCCAGAAGTAAAGAGATCGGGATTAGCTTCTGGATCCCGGATAATTGCTGACGCAATTTCCGGGATGACATGTTAAAAAGGCTCGAGGTTTTAAGATGACAAAATAAAAAGTAAGGATGACAAAAACATAAGAAGAATTGAGATAACAAAAAATACTGTCGTCCCGGAACTGCGAACTGAACATTATTCCTTTTGTCGTCCCGAAACTGCGAACTGAACATTATTCCTGTTGTCGTCCCGGAACTGCGAGTGTAGCGAGCAGTATCCGGGACCCAGAAGTAAAAGTCTAACAATAAGGAATCCCGTGTCTCGGCCCGGGTTTAGCAAGCAACAAAAAACGACGATCTATTTAGATCGCCGTTCGTATTACGAATTACAAAAACCCGAATATTATTCACTCGCCGACGGCGAGAACAACTCCTGCCCAGTCTCCCACATCTCTGGCCTCCCCTGCTCTTTAAGCCAGTACCACCACTCAATGCCCCACAAATACGCTTCGGTCACACCCATACGCCGGACAAAAGATACGTTACTGCGCAGCCGTTCGGGATTCATCAGCGTCAACTGATAATCGACATCGGTCCAAACAATCGGACCCGGCGCCCACGGTTCGGCTTGTAGCTCAGAAACAAACACCTCGTCGACTAACCCAGACACCGCAGCGATGCGGCCGGAATACCAGCGTGGTGTAGTTGGCCAAAAGAAATGTCCAACATAACGATTCCAAACCGAACGGTAAGTACTGATACCCAAACGATCAGAGAGTATAGCCGAACGCACCCAATCCGACAGCTCACCACTCTCGGTAATAATCACTGGACGCGAATCAGCTGACCGTACGACTGCTATCTCTCGCTGCAATAATTTAATATCTGCCTCCGGACACTCGCCATACGGAAAAAGTGGCTCGTTCTCAACCTGCCAAGCGAAAAAATCAGTCGAGGTCGAGAAGTGCGTTACTACCTTACGCAACATCTGCAGAGTTCGTTCCTTGAGTACTTCCTCATCCAATTCAACGGCCCAAGTCGGCACATGACATTCCGGCCAACGCGGCAACTTCATCCCGACGGCCAAAATCACCCTGACCCCACGCTTCCGTGCCTCGGCCAACTGCCAATCAACATCACTAAAATCAAACTTACCGAACGATGGCTCGATATCATCCCAATAAACTGGCAACCGTAAAGCTTTCACTCCCAAATCATCAAGTGAAGCCAAATAAGTAGTTCGCCAATCCAACCCCAACTCTTGAGCGTACTTCTTGGAAAAGGTCGCGCCTAAAAGCACGTCATGATCACTCGATAATAAATTATCGACCACCATCTTAGACAGATACAAAACTGCGGCCACAATCAACACGGCCAACAACATAAAAATAACGTGCCGTGGTGTATCACCACCAAGACGATAGTGTCGAAATCTTCCTCGATAGTTACTTCTCTGTCCGCGAAACTTAGTCATGTCTGAATTATACTACGGACGGACAGTACTAGCCGAATCTAAATCAGAGAAATCCTTAACCTTGACGTCCGACGATAGGTAAGCTACAAAAAAATATCTGGTTCTTTAAACAATCCCAAATCAATACAAAAAACCATTGCATTAGAAAAGAGGTGATGACATGGAGACCGCAATAGAAAGAATGCCAGTCGCAGTGTTCGACCTGGACGACACGGTCATCTTGGATAATGTGGGCGCTAGGTTATTAGAGCAGTTAGCTCAACAACAACTGTTGGGCGGTAGTCTAAACTCCATAGCTCTCCGTCTACTCACCAGGAAGGAACAGTTACCTCCTCGTCAATGGGAGAGAATGGTGGTCAGACTGCTATTGCTCGGACTGCGAGGACAGTGTCAAAAGGACATCAAAACGCTGGCAAGACGATATGTCGTCGACGATGTCTACAAGAAATACTCACGGTTCACAATGGCTCTGCTGCAACAACTCCGGCTGACTCATTTCTGTCTGGCCATCACCGGCAGTCCGGAGGAAATGGCACGACCACTAACTGAAAACCTGCGTTTCAATGGCTGTTTCTGTACCAGTTTCGAAGTGAACCGACACGGACGCTACACCGGACGACAGCTGGATGTGCCATCTCAAAACAAGGGCGACGTTCTCGATCAGATTCTGAAAACGGATCCGACCCTTACCCTGGAAGGATCGATCGGAATCGGAAACTCCTATACCGACATTCCAATGCTATCTTTGGTGGAGCAACCACTTGCCTTCAATCCGGACCAGGAACTGAGTAATTGGGCGCGTCAGAATAATTGTCCGATCGTCATCGAAGACGGGGACACAATTTTGGTCAGCCTAGATTTGGAGGACGGGCAGCACACCTTCTGCGGCCAAGACGCCACAACAGCAGCACTAGAGCAGGCCCTAAGTCCGGTCGTCCGTTGACCGAAAAACATCAGACGACAGCCGAATACGAACTCCGGACCGCCCCGAGCGGTCCTTTTTTATAGAGAGCACTAACTTTTAAATGCAACTGCCAACACTAAAGACTTTTTTAGCAATAAAAAGAGCTCCGCAAGACACGGAGCTAATGATCGACGAAGAGACGAAAAGAATGGTTCAGATCATAATCCTCAACATTCGCTCTAAAATTGGAACCAACTTGAGAATCAAACAACCTTCTCTGCTTTTTAAGCTTCTTGTCAAAAAAATATGTGGATCGTGCGGATCGACGGAGGGGTATTGCTGACAAAGCAATTGACCAACAGTCTTTTGTTGGGCATAACGGTATACCGCTTCCATGATGTTGTTGGGGATCAATACCCCTTCGGTGATGACCACTTCCATCAGTCGATCCGGTCCAAGGCAACAAATAGCCGCCCGATCAAACCAAGACGGATCCGGAAATTCCTGGTCAACAAAATTCTCGATGCCGATAGCCAGTACGCTCTCTCCCGGATTCCGCATCTGAGCAAACAGCGCCCGATGCAAAGCACCACGCACCCCCTCCTCCAGACCAAGCGGCTGCGGATTGACGGTCGAGACGATCTCGTCGAAGACGAGTTTGATCAGTACGCACTGATCGATAGGATTCAACCAGTACAAAGATTTTTCGATTGCAGAAATCTTGACCTTACTAGTCGAACCAACCACGATCGTCAGTTCGCTATCAGGGCGATGACCGGCTTCCGGTGACTATCCCAGATACTTTTCGGTTATCACTCTCCCTACCATTGTCAACCTCCATACCCATCAATCAACGATGGATGGTCCATCTTAGGACGAACCCACCTGCAAGTCAACCTCCGCCCGTTAATCGGTTGTAACCAGACAGCAAATCAAAAACCCCGACCGAAGCCGAGGCTTTTTGCTTCTTCTAGAAGAACGCTGCTCTAGAGCACCGAATCCTTACAAGCTTTGGCCACGCGGAACTTAACCACGGTCTTAGCTGGAATATTGATCGTAGCTCCAGTGGCCGGATTGCGACCCATGCGTGCGGCTCGATTCTGCTTGATGAGTTTACCAAGATTCATGACGGAGAACTCGCCATTCTTCTTAACCTCACTCAAGGCCATCTCCTCGAACATGTCGAGAAAATCCTTAACTTCCTTCTTAGACTTGCCGGACTTATCGGCGAGCGCAGCAATGATCTGCGTCCTGGTCATCTTCGCCATAGCGACTAATGTTATTGAATTTATTAACAATCGGAATGATAAACCAATTTCCGACTCAAAAGAAGGGTAAGTCAAGGATAAGGGTGTGGGTAGATTAAAATCAGGCATCGACAATGAAACAAAAAATCGGGCGCCCGACCCGACCAATGAAGACTTTTATAAATGAATGAACGCCGATTTACGCCGCACCAATAGTACGTGCGTCGAGAGGATGGGCAATAACCATACCCTCCAATTTTTCCCCACTTATCAAAAACACCTGAACATCTTCCCCCACCCTAACGCTTCTGAACACGGTTAGAATCAGAGCTTTACAACTGAAACATTGCCACAACGTGTTAGCCTTCTGTCTGCTGAGTCTCTCTAGTAAGAACATGCTGGTGCCACCACAGTGCGGACAACCAAACACATCACGGTCTCCCTCGGTAATAAAGTAGACCCGGGTGTCTTTTGTCTCCGTGTCACACATCCCTTCCTCCAATCCCGAACTAAGACGTTCGGATAGTTTTTATTACCAGTTCGGAACCCAACTGTCAAAGACAAGGTCATCAACAAACTCAAGGCTGTTAGAATAAAAAAGATCGGAACAGGTCCGATCTGGAGATAGCCCGAACAGGCCCCGCCTCGTGTTACACTTCTTGCCCCACCGAAGCACCGAAAGGATGAGATCTGACCTCACCCTCGAGGACCTCCTCGCTTGGGTGAAGCGTGAGTTTGATACTGCCGCCGATCTCGATGAGACCGGTTACTAAAATCTTCTTGCCACAGGCCTGACACCGCTTGACTACGAACAAGCCAGGAATGCCATTCAACACCTCTCTTGTCTGACCCCCTCGACAATTCGGACAACCAAACGCCCGCTCGTCCGCCTCGGTTATCGCCAATACTTCCATCGGCTTTCTCCTCTCCCAACCTACTGGGATATATCCTTATATCAATCAGATCATAATTTGTCAACCCTCTCGTCCATTCGCTACTAACCAAAAATACCGCCTTTTAGCGGTATTTTCAGGAATGGGGTGGCCAACGGGAATTACGCGTCGACCGGCCGAATGCCGTCCTTCCTTGTCCGGGGCAGCGATGAATCCTCACCGGTTAGGATTCATCGACGTTCGTCTGCTCGGCACTGGACGGAGCCTCGCAACTCACTCCTGCCTGTTCGATTCCCGTCGTTTGACCTACCAAATCAAAACGCCCGACCCAAGAGGGTCGGACGTTTTGATGGGATAGCCAACGGGACGACTTTAGAACTTTTTTGAAGGTAAGAATGGACGGATCGACGGCCATTTTCGCCGATTCATGAGCCTACTTTCCGTATCAAATTGTAGCAGATTTTTCGCAAACAAAAGAGCCGTATCTACGAGACATAAGTCTTTTGTGGACTTGTGTTGTAGACACGGCCGAGGGAACCCGAGGGAGCCAAGGTCGAAACCAAGGCTCCCCCGAATCCCAAGTGCTCAAGTGCCGAGTGCTGGGGACTCCCGAAAAACCGGAACCGAGTAGTCGGAGCTGTCGTCGCTGTGGTCGCTAGTGCTCACGTCCACCTGACAGTCGTCGCGGTAGAAGAGCACGATCACGACGTTCTGCCACGCCTCGCCACCGTACTCGGGGACGTTAACCTCGTAACCAGCGGCGAACAAGCCGGGGAGCTTGTCGTAGTCGATGGCGCGGATCATGTCCGGGAACATCCACGCGATGACGAGTATCTCGTCGGCGAGCGACTTCGAGCCGCGCACCGCCGTGATGCTCTCGCGATTGCGGTGCGTATCCAGATCGACCACCACCCACTCGATGACGGCTTTGTGGGTGTGATTGCCGTTCAGGAGCCGCAGACGCTCCACGGGCTTGCCATTGTACTCGACCTTGCCCGAGTGGAGGTGCTCCCAGCGCCAGTACCGACCCTCGCCGAAGACGTGCTGGATGCGCGCATAGTGCGCCTCGAACGTCTTGGCGACGCCCTCGTCCCCTTCGCCGAAGCGAATACGGAACGAACGGTAGGCGGACTTGCCCTTCGGCCATGTAGGAGCGGACGAGGCGAGACGTGCGAAGTCGTCCTCGGTCAGTCCCCACTTCTCCTCGTCGTTCGCACGACGGAGAGCGGTGAGCTGGAGCTCGACGGACGTCTCGTAGGAGTTCTTCTCCGAGAGACCCCGCTGCTGGTCGATGAACTGGACAAGCAGCGCCGCGTTGCCGCGACCGCGCATCCAATCCGAGTGATCGGTCGTGGCTCCGGCCTCTCCGAGGCTGCGAAGCGTTGCCGACATCTCGTTCTGCTTGATCTCCATGATGGTGTTGGCCATGGGCGTCACACTTTCCTTGCGTAAACCGCCGACTGTCCAGACTTCGAGATCATTCCCGAAGACTTGGAGTTGTCCTTGATTGAAAGCGGCCTACTGAAGCCCACAAAATGAGCTACAAAACGCCGCTTTCAACGGGAGTTTCTATTTCAAAGAACGTATATTTATAGCATGATTTCAGAAAATGCCAAGTGGATTGTTTGCTAAGTTTTACAACTACGACCTCCTCCTAGCCAAAAAATAAAACGTTGTTGCCCCTTGTCTGCCCTTGAAGCGAGTTTTGTCCCCCGGGTAGACCTTTGACACCTCCTCCTTCAACCAATTCTCACCGTCAAAATCAGCTGCAATAAAATATGAAGTATTGTCAGCTAGAATTGGATATATACCAACAACATGCTGACCGATAAGATGTTTATTAACGATTCCTTTGGTTAGGGGTATGAGTTTCTTATTTTCAAAATCTTTCATTGATCCGCCCCGTCGCTTATATGCCATGAATTCATCCCAATTAAAATTATAGGCCGGGCTGTATCCAGATCGTTCTTCCTTTTCCCAGCGACGTGCGTAAACATCTGTTCTTCCTCGAAACAGCGACATAAATAACTCAAGCTGTTGTTCACTGATAGAAATCATATATTTTAAGTGTGAGACGAACGGCTATTATCTTACATCCGTGCGGTCTAAGATTTTGAATCCGTCCATTACCGCCTCACAGAGAAAATCCTCCAATTGGCTCTGATCCTCTTTTGTTTGGGCTTTATAGAGATAAGTGTAGTAAAGCTGTTTTTGTTCTTGGCGAATAATTGCGGGAGTAAAATTTGTGCTAATTAGCATTGCGTTCATCAAGAGACGTCCAACACGGCCGTTTCCATCTCCGAATGGGTGAATCTGTTCAAACTTACTATGCACGCCAGCCGATAAAGAAATAATGTCTTTGGTTTTTTCAGTAATACGAGCCATAACCTCTGGGATAAGTTTTGGAACACTCATATAATTCGCTGTTGGCAAATTAACAGCGGTAATTCTGACGGCGTGATTACGATAAACACCAGCATCTGGGCGAACGCCATTCATGAGAATACTGTGGAGTTTAAGCACAAGAGCTTCGTCAACTTTTTCTTTTTTAGCAATATGATCAAATAAATAATTCAAGGCCGTCTGGTGATTTTTTGCCTCTAGTTGTTCGGTCAAGCTTTTATTTGGCAAAGCTGTGTTGTCAAAAAGAATAGCCGCAGTATCGGGTTCGGTAAGAGTACTGCCCTCAATGCTGTTGCTGTGATAGGTGAGTTTCAAAATAAACTGATCACGAATATCCGGATTAGCCAAAATTTCATTTATAACACTTTTATGTTTTCCGGATTTTTGTTGTAGGGCTTGTTTTTTTGCCGTAAGTTGATCGATCGGAATTACTTTTTGTCCGGTTACTTCCAAAAAAAGCTCATCAATGGAAGTCTGCATTTTTGCTCGAGGGTTAGATTTGCCGGTCCACCAACTGTTGAAAGCGGCAAAAGAAACACCAAACCTTAGAGCCAGCTTGGTCTGGGTTAGTCCCAACATTTTTTGAATTATCTCCAACTTTTGACGAGTATTCATAATAAGCAAATTTAATTTGTAATATATACTATATTATCAAACTTTATAAAAGTTATGCAAAATTACGGAACTTTATAAAGTTATAGATATAAAAATCAGTAGCACAAAAATAGGCAACAAAAACCTGTGCCAGATATTACCCACACAGTAATATAACCAGAGTTAGAATTGTACTTTTTCTTACATGCAACAAGCCACTTCTTATAACTTGGGGTGGCCAACGGGAATTCCGCGTCGGCCGGCCGAATGCCGTCCTTCCTTGTCCGGGGCAGCGATGAATCCTCACCGGTTCGGATTCATCGACATTCGCCAGCTCGGCACTGGACGGTGCCTCGCGGCTCACTTCTGCCCGTTCGATTCCCGTCGTTTGACCTACCAAATCAAAACGCCCGACCCAAAAGGGTCGGACGTTTTGATGGGGTCGGGCACTATCCGGAGTTATAACCGTACTCGAGGACAGGGATTATATGGTTACGGTACGCGAAAAAATCAACAATATCAAGCGTGTTAGCAAGTTTTATGACTTCCCGATGCCATACCAGCCCAAGTAGCCGACTCACCCCAAGTCACCCTAACTCACCCGTTTTTGGCAAAAGTCCGGTCCAAAACCATTTCACCTTATCCCACCAGTAGCCACCGGTTTTGAGCAAAGAATCCGACATAAAATCACTTAACCGCAACTAACCTTATCTAACCGTTTTTTGCCAAACTATTTGCCCCGGCGGCGAGCTTTGTACGAGAAATCGACGGTTTGACCCAGCTTGCACCTTCGACCACCGATTCGACCAAATTTGAACCGTTGGGACGATTTGCTTAATTAAGCAATTTTCCCTTCCTTAGAATTTTCTGTCGCAATTTCCAGCTGTTGCCGTGGCTGATAAGTCCTAAATATGACTGCACCGTTTCTTCCTTTTCGTCTTTCGCTTGTATGTTCCTGAACATTCGTTTTTTGGTCGTCGTTCTTAATACTCTGTGATCCGGAAAATGCACCCAACCGAGAAAATCCACGCCAGATGCGACGGTCTGAATGGAAATCTTATCCGGATGCATGGCGAGTTTTAGTTTGCTTCCCAAAAACTCCTGCATCACCGGCAAAATCTTTTCGAGACAGGTCTTATCCGTCGAAAGGACGGCAAAATCGTCGGCGTAACGCAGATAATATTTCGCCTTGAGTCGATGCTTCACAAATTGATCAAATTCATTCATGTAAATATTTACCAGAAGCTGGGACGTCAAATTGCCGAGTGGAAGCCCGATGTCTGCATTGCTTGAATGGAAGCTCCGGACGATGACCGATACGAGATCGAGAATATCTTGATCGGGAATATATTTAGCGACTATATCCAAAAGAATTGCATGATCGATGTTTGCGAAAAACTTTCTGATGTCGCATTTGAACACCCATACCGTCCGTATATTGTTTTCGGATACCGCGCCGATGAATTTTCTGAACCTGCGGAGAGCGCGGTGCGTTCCTTTCCCGTCTTGGCATGAATTCGAGTCAGAAATAAAAGTCTTTGCGAAAAATGGCGACAGTTGCCTGTGCAATGCATGATGCAAAAGCCGGTCACGAACGCTTGCTTTATGAATATCACGAGGTTTCGGATCGGCGATTTTGAAATGTTGATATGCCGAATGCGAATATTTTTTCACGGCAAGCTCGCGGTGAAGCGCGATGATGTTCGTCATCAAATCTCGCTCGAATTCCTGCACGTCTTTCCGCGTTCGCTTGCCGCGGACGAATTCTTGCCACGACTCGAGGAGATTTTCGAGCGAGATGATATTATTATATGTATGATGAAATCTAATTTTGGGCATAATGGTGGCAATCAATCAATCAATCAATCAATCAATAAGATCTTACCGGTTTTAAGTAAAGTCAAGGAGTCGTACCTTTTGTGGTACAAATTTTATCTGGATTTGCCAAAGACGCATCGTCATTCTCTCGGTCAGCGCATCGATACTTTGTTTGTAGAAATAATAGAAGCGATCTCGGCCGCCAGTTTTCTTTCGCGTGAGGAGAAACATCCGTATGTTCGTCTCGCGATCAAGAAAGCGGACACTCTCCGCGTACTTCTTTTGGTGCTTTGGGAAACGAAATCCATCGACGACAAGAAATACATCGCCCTTTCCGTAAAGTTGGATGAGGCCGGCAAAATGCTCGGCGGATGGAACGGACAGCTTACAAAACAAAACTCTCCAGCAAAAGCCGGAGAGAAATGAAGAGAGTTGCGACACGGCGAACGCGAACCCGTTGTCACGATTCCACCTGTTGTCAGGCCTGTCGTTGTACGCGTTGAGCCAGCGACCATCGTTGTCACGGTTCGCATTCAGCAAGTTCGGATCGCCGTCGGATTGCGCGAAACATCTTCCATATCACCGCCCCTCGAATACTCTCAGGGTTGAATCGAATCCGGCATCGCAATGCCTTAATGTCTTGCGCCAAGTATCTTCTTTTTTATTGAAGTTTCTGCATGCACCACTCTATCCGAAACCGTAGCCACGGATACTCTCGATGCATGGATACTGGGGTCGGTAGCGGAAAGCCTTGACCGTCCGCATATTCACCTACTGCCACGAATATTATATATGAAATTTATTTTTATGAAAAAATTTAGCCCTGCTCCGACGGAGCGAAACAGGGCTAAGGGCTAAGGTCAAAGGGACTGAAGTCCCGAGAATCTTAGGGTTGAGAACTGACTTGCGACACGGCGAACGCGAACCCGCTGTCACGATTCCACCTGTAGTCAGGCCTGCCGTAGCACGCGCGGAGCCAGCGACCATCGCGGCCACGGTCCGCACGCAGCAAGTCCGGACCGCCGTCGGAGTCGTTGATGGGTTCGTGCATGGCAACGATGTACCACAGACCCATCGCTTCGATCTCCTTGTCCGTGAACTTCTCACGGATGAGGCAGGCCAGTTCGGCGTTCGACTTCGAGAACTTGCGCTTGTCGGCCTCGGCGCGAATCTTTTTCGTGATCCGGTCGTTATCCTCGAAGAGCATGCCCTTGAGAACGGCGACTTCGGTCGTCACGCCGCTCGTCGGCTTGAAGTCCGGCGAACGGAGCACCTGTTTGGCGTTGTCACCCACGCAGAAGCCTTTGCTTTCGAGCCGGGTGATCCAGTCCTCGCCGGTCGTGCCGTCGCTGGTGACCGAGAAGTAGATAACGCCGTCTTCCTCGCGCCACGAACGGATCGGTTCGGAAACCGAGAGTTCGTCGCGGAGAAAACGGAGCGCCATGTCGTGGCCACCGAGCTTCTTGACGATGGCGTCGAGTTGGCCGGCGGTGAGTCCGGCGGATGCGAATTCTGTGTTCATGATTTTGTCTCCTGGGCTAATTTGCCCGTTTTCGTTTTCCTCTAATCCGAGGAGGAACCATGGCCTGTGTGGTCATAGCGAGGAATGGCCTATTGTTTAAGCCACTTTTCGCTATGACCAGATCGCAAATCTTATCAAAGAACTATGCCTACTATCACACACCTAAACACCATATTTGTCAATAGTCCCTGCAGAAATGCGACACACTAACCAAAAATATCGCATTTTAGCGATATTTTTGGAAATTAAGTGATTAGAGGTAATTTCGCCTAGCGGCCCCGAACGCACCACTGCGTTGCTTGGGCTACGTCAGGCCTTACGCCGGCTCAGGCCATCACGAAAGCCCGAAGCGTATCGTCACCAAGTCACGGGGCGGATTGCTTCTGGCCGTACGTCGATTCCTCGGCATGGTCTCGATCAAAAAACTGAAACCTGCTGTGCTCGGGCGACCTTTGTCGCCCGTCTCGCCGCTCATCGGCTCGCGGCTCGACCCCGTTCGATTCCCGTTGATCTACCTCAAATCAAAACGCCATCCCCATTTCGGGGATAGCGTTTTGATGGGGTGGCCAACGGGAATCGAACCCGTATTAGCAGGACCACAACCTGCTGTGTTAACCATTACACCATGGCCACCATGAATTTTTGATTTTGACTGGTGCGCCCGGCACGACTCGAACGTGCGACCTACTGCTTTGGCGGGGCATTTCTACGTAGTGGAAATGCTTGTGGAGAGAGCGGCTAAGGCCGCTACCTATCGCCCAAGCAGTAGAGATAAGTGATAATCTCCCAACCTTCAACGGCCTATCGAAGTTTTATGGTGCGCCCGGCACGACTCGAACGTGCGACCTACTGCTTAGAAGGCAGTTGCTCTATCCAACTGAGCTACGAGCGCAGGAATTGACGAGTGCCGACGATTGCCTCTTTCTATATGCGATACACTTCAAAGACGATCAAAAGACAGGAATGACCGAACCCACGGCCGGAGATTACCAGACTTTAGACCCTCGGTCAATGCTTCTTAATAGAATTGTTTCCGATCTTGCGCCCCTTCTTACCAACACCGTGATACGCATCATAAACCTCGCGCAATCGCTCATCGGTAATGTGCGTATAAACCTGAGTCGTAGTAATAGAAGAATGACCAAGCATTGATTGCACACTTCTTATATCAGCACCGTTCCGCAATAAGTCAGTGGCAAAAGTATGTCGTAATACGTGAGGTGTAATCCGCTTAGTGATGCCGGCCTTGTGTGCATACCCCTCGACGATCCGTTGAATACTTCGTGGGGTTAATGACCGCTCAGCATCTCGCCCCCTGGCCGCCCGATCATGACTCACAAACAAAAACTCCTCAACATCTTGCCGCCGATTTAAATACTCCTTCAACCAGTAACGCGCTTGATTAGAAGTAAACACAATCCTCGGCTTGTCTCCCTTGCCGCGCACAGTGAACTCCTCTCGTTCCAAGTTGACCATCTCCCGAGTAAGCCCGGCCAATTCCGAAACACGCAACCCGGTCGAAAACAACATCTCCAAAATCGCCTTATCGCGCAGTTTGATAAGTGGCAGGTTGACCGCCACTCGAACCAATCCACTCGCATCACTAACTGGCGCCTCCATTAATCGGTCGAGTTCGTTTGGTTCAAGAAAATCAACAGTCCGCTCTGGCATCCGAGCCAACTCAATCTTTTCTGGCACCAAAGTTTTGATGTCACGTTTGGCTAAATACTTCAAAAAAGACCGCAGGGCAATCAAGTGATAGTTCTGAGTATTCTTTTTTAGAGTGTTACCGCGCTCGTCTTTGAGACGATTAAGCCAAACTCGAAACTTCCTAACCATATCAAGGGTAATACCAGATGCAGTCGGCCAATTCGCCCATTCAAAAAATCGACGTAAATAAAAATCGTAATTCCTAACCGTTCTTTCTGATCGATTACGTTCGACCTCCAAGTAAGTCAAAAACTCACCGATCAACTTAATGATCCCCTGCTGACTCATATTCGATCTAATAACAGCCTATTCAGGCCTCTCTTTAAAATTATACGACACAACCGACCTTTCTGAAAGGCTAGTCTGGGGGCTTGCCAACTTCTATCTTTAATGCTATCCTCGCTCAGTAAAGAGGATTAATCTACGACTGTTCGGCTGAGACTGTATCACAGCTCTAGCTGGACTAATCGTTAAGGCCGCCAGACGGCTACCGAATATGTTAGACAAGAAAAAGAAAGATAAAATCATCGCCAAGTATCGGACTCACGAAAAAGACACCGGTTCTCCTCAGGTCCAGATTGCTATCCTAACTGCCGAGATAAAAGAATTGTCCGAGCATCTGATTGAACACAAGAAAGATCATTCCTCCCGAAAAGGACTATTACGAAAGGTCAGTGAACGACGCCGGCTCATGAAATACCTCAAACGCGAGGAACCCAAGTCCTACGACCAACTGGTCAAGGACCTCAAACTGTAAACGAAAACAAAAACGCCGGCCTGTTCCGGCGTTTTGGGCATTTGATGCCTACCTAAACTTTCGATCATGCCCTCAGACATAACCCATCCTATGATTAAACATAAAAACCAACGAGTTGGAGTTTTTATTGATGTACAAAACATGTACTACTCAGCCAAAGCGCTTTACGGACGCAAGGTCGATTTTGGTGAAATACTCAAAACCGCAGTCGCCGATCGACAATTAATCCGAGCCATTGCTTATGTCGTACGTGCAACCGGCGAAGAGGATCCGTTTTTCGAAGCACTGAACCAACGTGGTATCGAAACTAAAGAACGTGAATTACAGGAGTTTCATGGCGGCACCAAGAAAGCGGATTGGGACGTCGGAATTACTGTTGATGCAGTTCGAATTGGTGAAATCCTAGATGTAGTCGTTCTGGTTTCTGGCGACGGAGATTTTGTTGAATTAGTCGAATACTTAAAGCATCACGGACGCCAGGTTGAAGTTATTGCTTTCCGTAAATCTGCCTCTTCACGCTTGATCGATGCCTGCGATGACTTCATCGATCTTTCAGCTGATATTGATCGTTACACTATTAAGGGTTACATAAAACCGAGTACAAATTTTGAAGATGAAATGATCGGAAACAGCATTACCGAAAGAGAGACAGAAATCGAAGAGACAGCTTCTGGCGATAGCTTTTGGATCAAGCCAGTAGAAAAGCGAACTGTTCGTCGAAACCAATCATCGAGTACAACTTCCAAAAAAATGAAGCATTAAAAAATAAATCAATTCAGGAGAAGAACGAACGTTCACCAAATCAAAACACGAACGTTCGGGATTCCCCTAGTTCCGTTGTCCGCTCAGTTGAGCGAACCACGGGACCGGAGAAATCCGATTAACAAAACTAAAGTTGCCGCACGAAGAGTCGCCGGAAGATACCAAGAAGGACGGACATATCAACTAAAAGATCCGTCCCGAACCTATTTCACAGTTGCCTTGCGGTTCACCGAAATACAGCTGCGAAATAAGTTCTGGCTATCTCCAACGATTCGAGACGACGGCAACGTTCCTTTATGGAAACACGTAGTTTCGAAACGCTCTGGGGCGGCAGAGCTCTGACGATCGAGACCGGCAGACTAGCTGCTCAGGCCGGCGGATCGTGCACTGTACGCTATGGCGACTCTGTCGTCCTGGCTACAGCCACACTGTCGGAACGAGCACGGGACGGAGTATCATTCTTCCCCCTCTCGGTGGAGTACGAAGAAAAACTCTACGCATCGGGAAAAATTAAAGGTTCGCGCTTCATCAAACGTGAAGGACGTCCAACTGACGAAGCGGTTATGACCGGACGAATGGTTGATCGAGCAATACGTCCGCTCTTTCCGGATGGAGTCAAACATGAAGTCCAAGTAGTCATCGAATGTCTATCGGCCGACCTCGAGAATGACACTGATATCTTAGGCATGATCGGTGCCTCCTGTGCCCTGGCCATCTCCAATGTGCCCTGGGAAGGACCGATAGCAGGCATACGTGTCGGTCGTGTTGGTGGTGAATGGGTAATTAATCCAACCTTCGAAGCACGACTCAAATCCGATATTGATGCCATTATCGCCGGAATGCCGGATCGTGTACTAATGCTCGAGTGCAACGCACAAGAAGCGACGGACAGCGATATGGATGCGGCCATCCAATTCGGCCAGAAGCACTTCAGAGAACCAATTGCCTTGATCCAAGAAGTTGTGGCTGCTGTTGGCAAAACCAAGATTGATGCCAAAAAATTAATGGGTTTTGCTGCCGGTCAGGAGGAAGAAGGGTATCAAAAAAAGACCGAAATCATCGCCCAAGCCAAGAAATTCCTGGACGGACATTTGTCGACTGTACTGTTCAATGCACCCAAAGCTTCCAAAGCGGAACGTCACGAGACACTGGTTACTGCGGAAAAAGAAATGGATGCACATCTAGAAGCTGCTGGTGTAGACGAAGCCGGACGGAGTATGGCCCACGACGCTTTTGAGAAACTGGTCGACGAGGTCGTAGCTACAGCCATCATCGAACGAGAACAACGTGTAGATGGGCGGTCACTAACCGATGTCCGCGAACTCAAGTGCGAGGTCGGACTATTGCCCCGAACCCACGGCTCTGGTCTATTCTCTCGTGGTGAAACACAAGTACTATCGACTGTTACTCTAGGTGGTCCAGGTGACGCACAGGTTATGGATGGCATGGATGCTAGTGGTAAAAAAAGATTTTTTCATCACTATAACTTCCCTCCGTTCTCAGTTGGAGAAACTGGACGAATGGGTGGTGCTGGACGGCGCGAGATTGGTCATGGCGGACTCGCTGAACGGGCCATCGAACCAGTACTACCAGACAAAGAGGTGTTCCCTTACACTATTCGGGTAGTTTCAGAAGTACTCTCTTCAAATGGCTCCAGCTCCCAGGCTTCAGCTTGTGGTTCAACACTAGCTCTGATGGATGCTGGCGTGCCGATCAAGAGACCTGTGGCTGGTATGGCTATGGGATTAGCTTCTTCTACTGATGGACGCTTTAAAATTCTGACCGACTTACAAGACCTCGAGGACGGTAAGGGTGGAATGGACTTTAAGGTGGCTGGAACACGCACCGGTATCACCACTATTCAACTCGACACCAAGACTAAGGGGTTATCGCCAGAAATAGTAACAGCAACCCTGAATCAGGCCCATGATGGTCGATTACGTATCCTCGACGCCATGGAAGCCTGCATCGCCGCGCCACGTTCTGAAATGTCGCCGTTTGCTCCACGTATCGAAACCTTCCGTATTAACCCAGAGCGTATCCGCGATGTGATCGGTCCTGGTGGAAAGGTTATCAACGAAATCATTGATGCAACTGGAGTAACAATTGATATCGAAAACGACGGTGTGGTAACAATCTGTTCGGTTAGTGGTCCGGCTATGCGTCGAGCTGTAGACTGGATTCATGACCTAACCCGAGAAGTTACAGCTGGTGAACTATTTGAAAATGGTAAGGTGGTCCGAATAATGGACTTTGGTGCTTTCGTTGAATTGATTCCCAATCAAGATGGCATGGTCCACATCTCGGAGTTAGCTCCTTGGCGCGTTAACAAAGTAACCGACGTGGTGAAGATTGGTGATACTATCCCAGTTAAGGTGATTGAGATCGACAGTATGGGCCGAATCAATCTGTCCATGAAGCAGGCTATGAAGGAATTGGGTCGCGAGCAAAAGATGCCCGAGGGTTATGAGCAGCAACCACCTAAACCGCCGCAGTTCCGTAATGGTCCGCCCGGGCATGGCGGGCATGGCGGCAGTGGAGGTCCACGCCGAGATCGATAGTTGATGCTCTATAGCAATCTAGACAAGCAATGAACTCGATTCAAGCAGAAAAAATCGAGAACAAAACAGAAGCGGGCGGCGGACTCTGGGCCGCTGCTCGTTTTTGGCTTGCCCTGGCCGGCTTTGGTTTAATTGCTCTTGGGGTTTCATATGTCTTACTAGCGACCCGCGATACCCTATTACCACTGATTCCAGCTGACGCTGTGGTTTACCTCCATACTCAAGAAGAGTTTGGATTGGATCTGATTACGTCTTCATCTTCGGTTGATTTGACTGCCTTTACTGGTATAAAGGAGGCGGCCGCCTACGCGCAACAATCGGATTACGACTCCGAGTTGGCATGGACCGTGCTCCTACGCTGGCCTTTTTATGCTCCACCATCTCAAACCATGGCTACCGAACTATCGGCTGCTGGTTTTAATCGAATCAACCGAACCACTTTCATACAAGTAAAACCAGAAAACCCAACTGCTTCAGAGTCTGGTCTGTTATCTGAGGACCGCACGACCACTAAAGCTTTGACCTTAATCCGAACCCTAGCCAAAACCCAAGCCTATATTGGAATGCTCGATGAGTCCGCCAATGATCCAGAAAATCCTTGGGTTGTAACCATCCAAAAAACGCCGTTTGTGCTTGGTCTCTTTGACCGACCTAATCACAACTTTACTACCACACTACTGCCGATCAATTTAGCCAATGACTTTCTACCTTTTTTTGGTCCTGGTCTACCTACAGTGGCAACTAATGAACCACTGACACCATCACCCTTTGTTTATTCACCAACAAACACAATCTCCTTTTCAACCCTAGAAACCGATTTAAATCTACTTCCATTACTGTTTGGCGAGACCGAATTAGCACGTCAAACTTTAGGCGTACCAGATAGTGATCAGCTGGATATAGCCAAAAAAAATCTAATGGACCTACTAGACGGCCCAATTTCCGTTCTGCTTACTTCAAAAACAGACCTTAATGAAAATCAGATAGGCTCTTTAGTTGCCTACTTTCCCGAAACTAAGCCAGATGACCTAAAGACCGCTGTTTCGTATTACCTAAAAACCTCATTTCCTGAGAAGGAGGGACTAGAATTACCGGACCAATCATTTTGGCCGGAGTTCTTTGCCCCTAACCTCAATCAAGCATCCCCTACTGATGACCTCGGTTTATACCAAATAACGCCTTGGGGGGTTGGATCAATATTTTCCAATGACCAAAACTTATTAGAAGAAGTAATTTCCCATTCTAATGAGAAACAACCGACTTCTTGCCTAGGTGTGGATAGTTTTGAATCAATTAGTATCAACCGAACAACAATTTTTCCTTGGTCTGACCTTAAATTTTTAAACTTTTCTATAAAAGACGAAGCTAAACCGATTATTATCCAAAGAATTGGGGATAACATTACGCATATTTGTGGATAACCACCAATAAAGTGTGTATAAATTCTTAATGCTCAAAAATTGAACACAAAAGTTATTCACAGGAATCAAATATGGTTTAGTCCACAAACAAATTTCCGCTTAATTAAGCTAAAGAATCTTTCAGGTGGACTAATTGACCACAAGGCAAAAAAGTAGTACACTAATAGTGTACAAAGGGTTAGGAGGAGTTCATTGAAAACATTACTAGAGAACTGATCCTGAGATATCGGGGTTGTTTCTCTCTTCTCTACTATTCCTTCGCCAGGATTGAAACAAAACAAACAAAAACAAAAAATCAAAACAGGCGTTGGCATCCCCCGCTTTTCCTTCGGGACTGGGGGCAACTGCCGTGGTGTGGTAGAGGGGCTATAGTTCCTTTCTTTACCCCTGGACCTACATAACTGTCCGGACGCGGTGCTTCCTCTCCTCTCCAAAACAGAGAGAAGATGAGTCACTGCGTTCGCCGATGGTTTATGCCAGAGGTCGGGCGCAAGTCTGCCAATAGTCTTCTTAATATGGGCAGAATCTCTTGCGCCCTTTTCTTTTGGTCAAAAATAAGCTTGAATTGGGTAGTTATTTTTTGGCTAAATAGTCAACTTTAATTGACATTTTACTTATTGCAATTCTTGCTTTTTTCTTATACCCTATCTAGTATCAGACTTTCCTGAACACTAAATATATGAACCCTGACTTCATTAAGGAGATGAAAGATTTACTCGAGAGCGAACAAAACCGCCTTGAGAGTGAACTTTCTGAAATTTCAACTCGAAATCCCAACGTAGCTGGCGATTTCAGAGCTGAGTTTCCAAAAATTGGCGATAAAGAGGACGAAAACGCCGAAGAGGTCGCTACTTATAGCACCAATCTAACTCTGGAACACACACTAGAAGCCTCTCTACGAGACGTAGAGAAAGCTCTAAACCGCATGACTCAGGGAACTTACGGAGTTTGTAAGTATTGTAGTCAAGAAATTTCCGAAAAGCGTCTACGGGCTCGCCCAGCCTCTAGCTCCTGTGTTGAATGTAAAAAGTCATTCAAACAGGAAGTCTAGCCCTTATTGTTGTGTTCGATAGCAAAAAAATGCGGTCACAGTGGCCTATTTGGACCATAGTAGCCGCTTTTTTTGTTGTTGATTTGGGCCTAAAGTGGTTAGCGTTCAATCAAAAAACTGTTCTATCCTTCGGACCATTAAAATTCGAATTATTCCTTAATACCGGCATAGTCTTCAGTCTTCCAGTACCAAAATGGATTTACCTGCCGATTGCCACGGCTGTACTAATAACCTTCATCTACGCCCTATTGATAAACATTCGTCGCCAAAATGAGAATGTAACTGGATTACTTTTTTTAATCTTAGGCGCTGCTTCTAATCTTCGAGATAACCTCATTCATGGCGCTACCATAGATTATCTGATCTTCTTCGGGTGTTCGGCTGTTAATCTGGCTGACCTAATGATTGTGATTGGGGTTATCTTACTAATTAGAGCTCGGGGAAAGAAAAAACTGATTGGTTAGTAGAAAATTAAATAATCAAAACCGTCATTAAGGACGGCTTTTTTTATAAAAAAACAACTCACCAACCAAACTTGCACCTTTTAAGTGCTTCCTGCTAAGGAAGCAGTAGCTAAACCAATCACCTACAAAATCATGCCTGCGCGATTCCATTCCATGGCACTTCTTGGCCTGGATGCTGTGCCAGTCGAGGTGGAGGCCGACATCTCCCGGGCCAGTCTACCCAATTTTAAACTGGTTGGCCTACCAGACACCTCGGTCCGCGAAGCCAAAGAACGTGTCCGGGCAGCAATCGCCAATAGCGGACTGATGTTTCCCCAAGCCCGAGTAACAGTCAACTTAGCACCTGCTGATATCAAGAAAGAGGGGCCGTTGCATGACCTTGCTATTGCTCTGTCAATTGTTTCAGCCGCCAGCAAGTCAACTATCAAAGATAATGTTCGTCGAGTCTTCCTTGGTGAACTGGCCCTAACTGGTGAGTTGCGTCCAGTGACCGGTGCACTACCAACCGTCCTTTCTGCACTCAAAACCGGCTTCAAGGAAATCTACTTTCCAACTGACAACTCAATTGAGGTCGGACTAGCCATGGAAGGAATAAATCCAAAACAATGTGTTGCCTTTCCGGTCAGATCACTAGCTGAGATCATGCTGCACTTGAATGGTGGTAATCAACTCCAACCTCTCGACCTCACTACAGTCCAACAAATAACCCAACATCGAATTACTAATCAAACAACCGACTTCGCGTTCGTTAGCGGACAAACACAAGCCAAGCGCGCTTTGGAGATCGCCGCGGCCGGAGGTCACAACATCCTAATGACCGGTCCACCTGGCTCAGGTAAAACCATGTTGGCTAGATCAGTACCATCCATTCTGCCGGACATGACCCGAGAGGAAATGTTAGAGACAACAAAAATAAGAAGTGTGTCCAATCAACTAGAAAGCGGGGTTCGATTACTAGCTGAACGTCCGTTCAGATCACCACATCACTCTGCTTCCAGTGCTGCACTCATTGGCGGTGGCAGTTATCCGCGTCCTGGTGAGGTTAGTTTGGCACATCACGGAGTGTTGTTTTTAGACGAGCTGCCGGAATTCCCACGTTCTGCTTTAGAAGCCTTACGCCAACCACTCGAGGATGGCTTTGTAACCGTCTCCCGTTCGCAGTGCACCCTCCGCTTCCCAGCCAAATTCATGCTGGTCGCCGCCATGAATCCTTGTCCTTGCGGCTATGCTACTGATCCATTCCATGACTGCTCCTGCAGCCCATCACTAATTGCCCGTTATGGACATCGAATCTCCGGGCCACTACTTGATCGAATCGATTTACATATCGAAGTACCACGGGTTGATTCAAAAGAATTACTAAAGACGACCGAGGCTGAACCATCATCGATTGTACGTAATCGGGTAACACTGGCCCGAGAAATCGCCAGACGTCGTTTCTCTAACGAACAAAACTGCTCTAATGCCACCATACAGCACCGAACACTGCGTCAGTATTGCCAGCTAGACACTGAGGCCAAAAAATTCTTAGAAGCGGCTGTCGATCGATTAAAATTATCAGCCAGATCGGTCACTAGAACCTTCCGGGTCTCACGCACTATTGCCGACTTATCCGGTCATGAAAAAATCGGCCGCGAGCATCTAGCCGAAGCCTTACAATTCCGTTCCAGAACAAAATAATCATCTATATATCGATAGCCAAAAACAAAAGTCCGGATGATTAAATCCAGACTTTATCCTCTCTAACAAATAGTAACTACTTGATGTAGTCGAGTGGATTGACTCGACTATAAATTCCCCCGACCAAAACTTCGAAATGTAGATGTGGTCCAGTCGAGCGTCCAGTCGACCCCATGAGTGAAATCACATCGCCACGATTTACCCTATCCCCCTTCTGAACTAACAATCTAGAAGAGTGACCATACCTAGTATAAAGACCGTTGCCATGATCAATCAAAATCATGTAACCATAGCCACCGGAATTCCAACCAGAGGTCATAACCACACCACCATCAGCGGCATAAATCGGCGTACCGACCGGTCCAGCGATATCTAGGCCGGCATGTCCGTACTTATAGTATTGAGTGATACGACGAGCCGAAGTTGGCCATAGCAATCGCGAACTTGAACTAGATGCAGCTGGTGATGGTGTAAAAACCTGACTAAGATTGGTCGTAATGACCTTGCGAGCTTGTGGCGGAGGAGGAGGTACCTTGCCATCCGGCAGGATTAACTTTTGTCCAATAGACAACGAACTAGCACTACCCAATCCATTCATCGCTAGAATCTTGTCGACATCACTTTTATAAGTATTAGAAATCTTATTGAGTGTATCGCCACTCTTGACTGTATAAATCAATCCATCCACCGGTGGAATCACCAACTTCTGCCCCGGACGAATCAAACTCCTAGCATTCAGATTGTTGGCCTGTAGGACCGTAGCAGTTTGAATATCATATAACCTGGCAATGGAGCCGATGTTCTCACCATCCTCGACAATATGCTCAATGATATCGTTCCTGGTCTTAACCTCGATAGTGTCCGTAGTCTCAGCGAATTCGGTCTGCACTCTAACAGCGTTGACCAACGAGGTTGGTGGAGACACTAGACCAGGATCGAAACCAGACACAGTTTCACCCGAGAGATCACTACCCTGCGACTGAAAATAACCACGGGGGCGAATGGCTTGTGCCTCAAGATAGGAAACCTCAGTAGCTAGCTCAATCGACTCATACTCTTCGACTAATAAATCCTCCGTCTCTCGTAGTGTCACACCAGCTAAAATGCTGTTACTACCCAGGTCAGTCACCGAAGATGGACTTTCCATGGCTCGGATGTTGGTGGCAGTAACCAAAAAGGCTAATAGGCCAATAAAGGTGTGCATGGCATAGCGCCCCAAAAAACTACCTTGAAGTGGTGTCAGTAAACCACTAACTGATTTTTTTATCGTTCGAACCAATCGGTAACAAACCGATAGGGCCGGGTGCAAAAAAATCCGCCAAACAAAACCAGACGGTCCACTAATTATTTTGAACGTCCAACCGAATCCCCTTTTGACAGCTATAAGTGCCCAACAAATTCCCAGTAAGCACCTAACGCCAATTTTCTTTACTGTTAGCGGTATAGATAGAGCTGTTAGAGCCTATCTGAGGCTTATTTCCGCTCACATCGACTCAAGTATCAGAAGATATGTAACTGAACATCCTTAACCGTAATAGGAGAACGATATCAATCGCAAGGCCTATGGTCAATAATTAGAGATCTTAAATTAGCTTTAATGCTGGCAACCTAGCGAAATTTTATTAATAAAAGATTTTACACAACTGGTTTGATTTAAAAAACCAAATAGAAAATGCGCAAACTTATCTTGACAAACCAATCTTCCTGCCTTAACCTTCCTACTTGTTCCGAAAACCTTATCTATAAGGAGGCGTAATGCCGAGTGGTCTAACTGGTAGAAAGTCAGCGAGAACAAAGAGGGAACCAGGGATGCGAAAAGTGGAAACACTCAGGGCATTCAGACGGCAGCACGGCAGGTGCCACGGATGTATCATCGTTTATAGATTAGATGGTATTGTCGAGGCAACTTGCACTCACTGTAAGAAGACGATGCTCTTCGGAGAACCTCATCCCGAGATCGTCGGATCACTAGCCCCACTCAAAAAGAAGCGGCCTGGAAAGGGCCATTCTCGCCGACGTCGGAACATCTGAGACCCTCAATAGAGGGTACGCTTGACCGCCAGTCTAACGCTGGCGGTCTATTTATTTAAAAAATCAGCTAAAATCAAACCTTTGTTCGTTGACAAACTAGGGCCGTTTTCATAATCTTCTTGGCATAAAGGGACACCGGATCCAACGACGTCGATGGTGACGAAACGTGCAGCCGATGACCCGACGACAGAACACGGCCGACGGAATAGCCCGAACGCCAGCCTAACTATCTAAGCGAACGGTCCTCATTTGTCGGACCAGCCTGACCCGACACGACTAACCAGTCGAGTCAGTGACCCAATGTCGACTATGAATACTCCTCTAATCCTTTCCTTCCTAGCGGCCGCCTTGGCGATCGGCTATGGTGCGATCCTCATTCGTTGGGTCATCTCCCGACCAGCTGGAGATGAAAAAATGCGTAGTATTGCTAAGGCGATCCAAGACGGAGCCGGTGCTTACATGCTCCGTCAAACCAAGTCGGCGGCAATAGTAGCAGCGATCGTCTTCGTTCTGCTGGCTATCTTCATTGATCGAGTTACAGCCGTCGGTTTCTTGGTAGGTGCAATATTATCTGCCCTAGCCGGCTATATCGGCATGCAAGTTTCAGTTCGGGCCAACGTTCGAACGACCGAAGCTGCTAAGTCTGGCCTGGCCAAAGCCTTTCTAGTTGCCTTTCGAGGTGGTTCAGTAACTGGCCTATTTGTGGTTGGTCTAGGACTCCTGGGTGTAACTGCCTTCTACGCCATTACTAAAGATGTTAGTGCCTTGATTGGCCTAGGTTTTGGTGGATCGTTAATCTCGGTCTTCGCTCGCTTGGGTGGTGGCATTTACACCAAAGCTGCTGATGTGGGTGCCGATCTGGTTGGTAAAGTAGAAGCCGGCATTCCCGAAGATGATCCACGCAACCCGGCAGTCATCGCCGACAATGTTGGTGATAATGTTGGTGACTGCGCCGGTATGGCAGCCGACCTATTCGAGACCTACGCCGTGACCGCCATCGCCGCCATGCTACTCGGACACTTATTGTTCGAAGGTAACGAAAACGCTGTGCTCTTCCCATTGGTTCTAGGTGCAGCCTCCATCCTAACTTCCATCCTCGGCTCTTTCGCAGTCAGGATCGGCAGTGGTAAGAACATCATGGGTGCGCTGTACAAGGGTCTAATTGTAGCCAGTGTCTTGGCAGCTGTTTTCTTCTATCCGATCACCAGCTGGTTGATGGGTGACAATGGACTCTATGGTGTCGGTCGTCTTTATAGTGCAGCTTTGGTTGGTATCGTGGTTACTGCACTCATCTTCGTCATTACTGAATACTATACTGGCACCAAATTCTCGCCGGTCAAACACATTGCCGAAGCGTCCGAGTCCGGACACGGCACCAACGTCATTGCCGGTCTGGCCGTGTCGATGCGTTCAACCGCCCTGCCAGTGCTCGTAATTTCGATCGGTGTTCTGTCAGCTTTCGGTCTGGCCGGAATCTACGGTGTGGCTGTGGCTTCGATGGCCATGCTTTCACTGACCGGTATCGTAGTAGCGATCGACTCATTTGGTCCGATCACCGATAACGCCGGTGGTATCGCCGAAATGGCTGAACTCGACGATAGTGTCCGTGGAGTAACCGATCCGCTCGATGCAGTCGGCAACACTACTAAAGCTGTAACCAAGGGTTATGCCATCGGTTCGGCTGGACTGGCTGCAGTCGTACTGTTCTCGGCCTACACTGAAGAACTTGGCAAATTGGGTGTACATCTTCGGTTCTCGCTCTCCGAACCCAAAGTCTTAATTGGTCTATTCTTGGGTGGCTTAGTTACTTATCTGTTTGCGGCCATTGCTTTGGAGTCGGTCGGGCGCACCGCCGGCAAAGTAGTCGAAGAAGTTCGTCGCCAATTCCGAGAGATCCCGGGTATCATGGCTGGTACAGCCAAGCCCGACTACGCCAAATGTGTCGATATTGTAACTCGTGCGGCAATCAAAGAAATGATAGTTCCGGCCCTGATTCCGGTTGTAGCTCCAATCCTGGTTGGTGTATTGCTCAAAAACTTCTTAGGTGCCGAAGCTCTGGGTGGACTATTGGTCGGTTCAATCGTTACTGGAATTTTTGTGGCCATCTCGATGACCACTGGTGGTGCAGCTTGGGACAATGCTAAAAAGTACATCGAACTAGGTAACCACGGTGGCAAGGGCTCGAAGGCTCATCAGGCGGCAGTGACCGGCGACACAGTCGGCGATCCTTATAAGGACACAGCTGGCCCGGCCATAAATCCAATGATCAAAATTCTAAACATTGTGGCACTGCTGATCGTAACACTGATAGTCTAGATTAGACGGCTTCCAAGACGTGTGATCTGCACTCGTTTTCGTAAATTACTTATTCATCGTACCCTCCAGTACGACTCACCTCACAATTCACTTCAAACGAGTACCCTTCATCCCGCCTAAAAGCTACAAAACACGAAATGAACTACCTCGCAGCAAGCTGACGAGGTATCGTCGATTATCCAACGTCAAAGAGTTTCAACTGGTTGGTGTGTAGCTTTTCGTATTCACCTTCTCTGCCTTGGTTCTTAACATACTCTGTTAC
>Ga0208373_1001189_pt1 | contig 36440 bp, 35 predicted proteins | sample RifOxyC2_FD_184036 | JGI IMG/M metagenome (GOLD analysis project Ga0208373, IMG submission 184036) | Soil microbial communities from Rifle, Colorado - Rifle Oxygen_injection C2 (SPAdes) | ecosystem: Environmental > Terrestrial > Deep subsurface > Rock core/Sediment | place: Rifle, Colorado...
GGCTTTTGTCTTTGCCGCGTGTCTGGATGCGGAGTTCCCCTTCGGCCTCCTCCCCGTATCTATATGCGCGAGAAAATTTCAAACTGGTGGGGGGTGGGAAATAAATCTTGATTGAAAAATAAAATAACAAACGCTCAAGGCCGCGTGGCCGAGAGCGTTTTATTTTTCAAACCAATTTTTTAACTTTTCTTCCACGATATCGCGCGGCGTAGCGTAGCGTTCCCGCGATATTCTCAAAACTGTGTCCCGTTCCGCTTCCCGTCCGGTAGGTTTGAGCGGCGGAAAGGTAATAGCGGAGAAAGCGTGAGACATTTTCCCATCTATCAAGAGCCGCAGGGCGATATGATGATTGTCCAAGTTCTCCAAGTCCTCGCTCGTAAATACGGGCTTCATTTCTTCCGCCAGTTCTTTGGCGTCATAGCTTCCCACGCGGAAGGAAATGACAGTCCCGACGTTCCCAAAAACGGCGTGCTTGATACCTTCGGGCAGTTGGTAGAGGTATTGATGGGCGAGGTTAAGGTTCAAGCGGTATTTACGAGCTTCCGAGAGGATGGACGGGAAAATGTCGGTGGAAAAATTCTGAAATTCGTCTATGTAGAGGTAAAAGTCCTTGCGGACTTCCTCCGGCAAGTTCTGTCGCTCCAAAGCGGAGAGATACATCTTGGTAACGATGGCCGAACCGAGCAGGTTTGATTTATCCTCGCCAACTTTCCCTTTGGAAAGATTGGCCAAAAGAATCCGCTTTTGGTCCATGACAAAACCGAAATCAACCGAGCTTTTGGCTTGGCCGACGATGTTCCGCATTTGGGGAGATGTGAGAAGTTGTCCCACTTTGTTTTGGACGGGCGAGATTATTTCCTTGCGAAAGCGTAAATCATAACTCTCGTAATCCTCAACCCAAAACATTTTTACAACGGGGTCTCTGATGTTCCCGACGATAAGTTTCCTGAACTTATCGTCCACGAGCATACGATATACGCCGAGCAAGGTTTGTCCGGGCGTGTCCATCAAAGCCAAGACGCAGTTGTATAAAATATGTTCAAGGCGGGGACCCCAAAACTCCTTCCACAAATGCCGGAATACGGAAATGAGCGATGAGGCGACGAGTTGTTTTTCCTCGTCGCCTTTCGCTTCAAGTATATTGATAGCGACGGGGTGTTCGCTATCCGCCGGATTGAAATAAACGACTTCGTTCGTCCGCGTCTTCGGTATGTAGTTTAAGATGTCCTCAACCAAGTCGCCGTGAGGATCAATAAGAGCGACGCCGTGATTAAGACGCAGGTCTTGAATCACCATGTTTTTGATAAGAGTGGACTTGCCCGTCCCCGTCTTGCCGATAATATAGACGTGATTGCGGCGGTCTTTGGGCTTTATGCCGAACGCGCGACGCTGTTCCCGAAAAGTCGTCTCGCCGAGCGATTCTATTTCGTCCAAATGATGTTCGTCCAAAAGAATAAAAACCTGTTTCCCGCCGTTTTCATAAAGACAAAAGGGCGATTACTCGCCCTTTTGCCGTGTGCCCTAACTTATTAAATCGTTGTCCATTCCGTCCTCAACCAATCGGGGAACGATTGCCTGAAGGTCGGGACCGGCTCATAAATCCCCAAGCCGTCCCGCCCGCGACACTCTTTTGTCAGAGGAAGCGGGGGTAATGAAACCTAAAAAAGTTATACAACATTAGAGATACGAAAGTCAAGATTTGCGCCCTCGGAGGGAATCGAACCCCCAACCTTGACGATAGAAGCATCTTGCTCTGTCCGTTGAGCTACGAGGGCAAAGATAAAGAAGCGCAAGGTTGCGCCGAAAAATTCTTTATCTTCTTTTCCTCGTATGTAACATATTGCCGTTAGGATAGCACAGAATAAAGATTCTGTATAATCAGGCCTCTATGATTGATTTTATTTTATCCAACTCTTCTATTTGCTTTTCTTTAATCTTACTCATACTTTTTTCTATAAAGTTAAGTTTTTCCTTGTTACTAAGAACGGCTGCGCGTAGCCCAAGTTCATCGAAGAATCCAGCAGACCCAGCAGTAGAGATTTCTTCTTTAACATTGTGCCAGTCGATTCTCCACTTAAATTTCTCCTTTTCTAATTTCCAGATATTATTGATGTGAGATAAAAGCTCTTTGTATCTCTCGCCCAATGTATTATCGATTTCTCTTATATCTTCCATCGGTAGCAGTTTATCACTCCACGCTTCCGCAGTTCAACTTTTAATTTTCGGCGTCCTCACGCGAGAAAGAAAAACCACTCTTTCCAAAAAACCTATTCAGTGTAAACGCAAAAAAGGGAGCCAACCCCGTTTCCGGAGCCGGCTCCCTTTCTGTTACGCGGGAAGCTTCTCGACCTGCTTCTCGTAAAAGAGGAAGACATTTTTGAGCCGTTTTTCAACGACTTCTCCCGTCTTTTCATCCTTCTTCTCAACGATGATGAAGGACCTAATGGCTTTCTCGCCCTTGCGGACAATATAGCCATTATCGCCCCATACCTTGAAGGTGAGGCAATTCGTCCTCGGATTGTAACGCTTGGCCTCTTCGGCTCCCCAGCGTTCCGCGATCTGACCGCGGACGAGGTCGGACGTTTTCTCTGAACCCGTCCAGTTAGATATGATTTGTTTAATCATGTTTTTATTTAACTGGCGGCTATTTATGTTGTTTGGCATCGCCGCCTTATCTGCCATCGACCGAAGCGAGAGACAGCGGCTGATAGCTTACGCCAGTCAAGGTGGAGACTTGCTACTACCTTTACGGGCGATAAGCTGACGCTAAAATTAAGAGACACTGATGGCAATAAGGAAAAATAAAAGCCCCGCGTAAAGCGGGGCTTTTTTGAAATAGCGGACGAAACCGTCCGTCCTTGCTCTTTCGCCAACGGCGAATGAGTTTTGAAAACGCATCACCCCGAAACTTCGGGGCGGAGCGTTTTCAAAAGGCGGTAAGGGTTCGGACGTAACGATATCAAGGAAATTTACGAAAGAGGATTTTCTTGAAAGAGAGAAGCTCTTGAAAGAAAAACTCTTTGGTAAAAGCGACCGAGAAAAAAGAGCAGAAAATCAAGCCGGAAAATCACGCGCCGCGCAAGCGTGGCGTGATAGCTTTAGCGGTTTCAGGCGCGATTTTCGTCAAGCGATTTTTTCAAGGGAGCGGTTTCCCAATGGCGGGCGGTTTGTGCTTCGGCACTTTGAAACTTTCCGGTTCGTCAATTTTGACGAGTAAGTCGTGCCGGACTTTAGCCGCCGTCTCAATTTCTTTTCGCTCGCGCAGATATTTTTTCCCAATCTCGCAGGCCGCTATTTCCTGCGCGAATTTATCCTCGTCCGTTTCCGCAAGTTCGTGCGGGGGCGGTAGGTCAATCGTCTGTATGGCGATAAGGCCGCCGTCAAATTTGTTTTTAACGTAACAAGCGCGGGGACGGAGTTCTTGGAGGAGCTTGATGTATTCCTCCCAACCCGGCCTGTCGGAATTAAGGGAAGCGAACGACTCTTTGGCCAAGATGCCGGCGTCGTCGCGCGATATGCGGAAATACGCCTGAAGCCAGCAGTTCCCAAGGATAGCGGCGCGGAGCGGCGGGAGCAGTTGCGCGAGGTTTTGGTGGGCGAGGATAAGCGCGAGTTCATACTTGCTCGCTTCGGCCAGCATGGTGCTGAACGATTCGGTCGCAAAGTTTTGGAATTCGTCTATGTATAAATAAAATTTTCTCCGTTTTGATTCCGGCGAGTCGGTGCGGGAAAACGCCGCCGCCTGTATTTTGGCGAGAAGCAAAGAGCCCAAAAGGTCGGCGTTGCCCTTTAATCTGCCCTTGTCCAGTTTGACGAGGAGAATTTTGCCCTCGTCCATAATCTCCCGCAGATTGAAAGAGCTTTTGGGCGCGGACAACATTTGCTTGATGTCGGGGTCAAAAAGAAAAGCGTCCACTTTGTTCAAGGTGGACTCCATCCACTCGTCCTGCGTGTTCCTCCGCAATGAATTAAAACGCTCAAAATACTCTCGGCATCCGGTATGGTTTACCTCCTCCAAAACTTTGCGGCGCACTTGCGGGTCGGTGAGGAAAGGGTGGAGTTCGGCAAGGGTTAAATTATTTTCCACGAGCGCAATCAAAGTATTTTTCAAAAGATGTTCCATTCTCGCGCCCCAAGCGTCGTGCCAGATTTTCTTGAACGCTTCGGTAAGTTCGCTCGCCACCCGCGCCGGAGATTCTCCGGCTGTTTTCTCCAACGGGTTGAAGACGACGGTGCGCTCTTTGTCCGTCGGGTCAATCAAAACGACCTTCTCTCGGATAAACTCCTGCGAACGGCCGGACAAAAGCCATAAATAACCCTTGATGTCTTCCGTAAGGTCGCCGTGCGGGTCAATCACGCCGAAGCCCAAGCCATTTCTGATGTCTTGTTCAATGAGCGTTTCCAAAAATTTGGTTTTACCGCTTCGGGTTGCGCCCACGACATAAAAATGCGCCGCTCGGTGTTCCTGCAAGATGCCTTTCAGAGTAATGTCCGGAACGGCTCCGCCCGTATACCATCCCAAGGCCAACTCGTCCGGACGCAGGGCGAACCGGCGCAACGCGGACTTTCTTTCGGGATGACAAAAAAGCGGCAAGTCCGGCGGGGGCGGCTCTGGTCGGAGATAAGGAGGGTCTAATAATCGTTCAATAAATTCACGAAAAGTCATAGTTATAAAATGTCTATAAATCCGCCGCTTTTGAGCGGGGCCTCGTCTTCTTTGCGAGTTTTGTGTTTTAGACGCTTGGCCTCCGCTTGCGTGCGGGCGAGGATTATTCCAGCCCAGTTGGCCATTTCCTTTTGGTCCAGCATGTTCATCTGCGCCGCCGTCACCCAGCCGTCAATACGACCAAGGAACGAAATGCGCCACTCGGGCCATCCCTTCTTGGGCTCCGTCAGGTTCTTGAACACCCTCTGCCCCATAAGGATGGTGTGGTCGTAAAGCACGCCGTCTTTTTCGCGCTGTTCGGCCAGTTTGATTAGCGCGAGTTCCGCCGGGTCGCCCGCATAATACCACGAGACATTCAGGTATTCGCCGAATTTTTCCGCGCCGACAAGTATCCGGTAGCCCCTGACCTTTTCGTTTACCGCTATGAGAAACGGCCGCGGCAACGCGCCGCCCAGCGTCAGCTTTCGTTTGAACACCTTGGTGTGCGGCAAGTCCCTGCCGGAAAGAAAATAGGCCATGCGGTCCATAAATTCGTCTGCGTAGCCGGAAGCCCCCTCAATGACATCTGCCCATTCTTCCATTATGTCCATTGACGACACCTTGTCACGCTCCTTCAGCCAGCGAGTGTCTTCCTCGCGCTGTCGCCTTCCGCGTTTAATATGGTTTATTTCTTCCTTGATGAGCCCCGCCGCGATTACGGCAAATGCCACAACAACCAGAACAGCAAGGATGAGTAAAAATAACGGATTCATAATCATAAGAAGTTTTTATAGAACTTCGTTAAAGCCGCCTCGACCGAACGGCCTGATTCATTCTAAAAACGAGTGCTTGTTCGTATCTTTGGCTGAAAGCCAAATCGGAGCAAGCACGGCCTCCGGCTTTTTCAACGAATAATCTTTTTCGCAAACAAAGATGAAGGCGTGGCTTCCGGTTTTCCGAGCGTCGGCGTCTTTGGCCGTGCGGCACAAGCTGTCCCGCCGTTCCTTCGTTTCCGTAATCGTTAAGACGCGGAAATAAGGAATGTCCAAAATCTTCTCATAAGTTTTGTTTCTGTTCCAGTTCCAATAGGTTTTGAATTTTTCCAAAACGCGATGGGTAGGCATAGTGGAGCGATCGGCCTCCAGAAAGAAATGATAGTAGCCGTCATTCACATCCAGCGTAAAGAAAGCATCCGGCACAACTTCCGGTGTTTGCCCCCTCGTTTTCAACAAATCGCGCAAGGCGTATCCCTGCGACCAGCGCGTAATCTTGCCGCCCGACTTCTTTAAGGCCAGCGTGAGGACGACGCGAAATTGAGAAATCATCAAAGCATGGGCGATGTTCGGAGACGCGACTTTTCCGCTCAATCGCGTTTTCACCGCGCGCTCCTCCGCTCCTCCGATAAGCTCGGCCGCTTTCTCGCCCAAACCATAGACAAGGTGATAAGTGGGAAGCCCTGCTACCGCTTGCTCCGGCGGGCGGTCAAGGTAGCCCCAATGATAAAGATAGCGCAACCTTTTTTGAGTGTTGCGCATACCCCCAGCGTGCAGGGCGAGTATCTGCTCCGTGTTCAGAAAGCGGTATGAGGCGAGGTCTTGAAGGAGCGCGCGGTCGCGGGGCTGGATGCGGAGTGGGCCGGGCGGCCTTTCACTCCTGATGTAGCGTTTGTGGGTATGCTTGGGCATCGCATTATATGTTCATTATAACAGAAAAGGCCCATTCCCCGTAGGCCTCCGACCCGTTCCTTATCAGTATTCCCACCCCCCACCAGTTTGAAATTTTCTCGCGCATATAGATACGGGGAGGAGGCCGAAGGGGAACTCCGCATCCAGACACGCGGCAAAGACAAAAGCCCCGGAGCCACGGCCTGCGTAATCGCAGGACGGGGCGGAGGGGCTACCTTTTTTGCCGAGCATCACCACGCGGCCGAACGAAGGAAGATAGAGTGTAGTCAGGGGCAGAAATTCAGACATCCTCGCATTAGAAAATCCAGCGTTCATCGGAACAAATAACTTTTTTCACCCCGTCGTTTGGGCAGAAGTGAAATAACTACCCAAATAACCATGTAAGCTCTATCCAAAATTAGAGCTTTCTGCTAAAGTAAGTCCAACCGGTGTTGTATATAGCCACCAGACTTCTCGCTACGCTACTTTAGGCCAGCGTAGCTCAGTGGTAGAGTCCGCCACGGCGGATTTTACCCGCCCGCCGAAGCTAAGCCGTCCTAGCTCAACGGTAGAGCAACAGTTTTGTAAACTGTAGGTTCCGGGTTCAAATCCCGGGGACGGCTCCAGCGGCAGGCAGGTAAACAAAAGTAGGTCGCCCCGCGTTCGCGGGGCCACTAGCACCGCAACTCTTATTTAATGTTTTTTATTTTTGATATTTGATTTTTAAATTTTTATTATGTCGCAAGATAATTTAATAAAACTTGAATGCAGTGAGTGTCACCGCATTAATTATCACACCTATCGTAATAAAAAAAAGGTGAAGAATCGCTTGGAGACAAGTAAGCATTGCGAGTGGTGCGGTAAGCACACGTTACACAAGGAAACCAAATAGCTACTGGCGCCTTGTGATGGGGGCATGGTGTAATTGGTAGCACGGCGGTCTCCAAAACCGCTAGTTAAGGTTCAAGTCCTTATGCCCCTGCCACAATGTGCTGGTGGCAGCCCCGCGGCCGCGGTCTCCCTGCCTGCCGGCAGGCAGGCAAAACCAATGACGTGGGTTTTTATCCCGCCGCTCGCGAGCGGCGGTGACGATTCCCTGCCTACCGCAGGCAGGCTATCACCCCTGCCAATTAAAATACCCAGTATTTTCTGGGTGTTTTTGTATAGGGCAAATAGGAGTTAGAACTTTTTTGTACGGTTTTTGGTATAATAAAATTATAAATCTTTACATTATGCAAAATATTACAAAAAGACTAATTGTGTGGGCTGTTGTCGTAGCGCTCATATTGCTAGTGCCCTTGGTGGCGATGCAGTTCACCGAGGAAGTGGACTGGGACCCGTTCGATTTCGTTTTAATGGGCGCCGTCATGTTCGGCATTGGCCTGGCGTATGAGCTTATAGCGAGAAGGTCGGAGAAAACCGTGTATAGAGTCGCTTTTGGTGTTGGCCTGGCGGGAGCGTTCCTTCTCTTCTGGGTGAATGGTGCTGTTGGCATCATCGGCAACGAGGGGCAGCCCGCCAACTTGATGTATGGAGCAGTATTCGCTGTCGGGTTGGTCGGTTCCATTATGGCACGCTTTAAGTCACGCGGCATGGCGCGTACATTGTTTGCGGCGGCGCTTGTTCAATTTTTGGTTCCCATAATCACGCTGATTGTCTGGCCCCAGGTTAGCTGGGGTGGGACGGGTATAGTGGGTGTGTTTGTTTTGAATGCGTTTTTCGCTATGCTGTTTGTTGTATCGGCAATGCTCTTTCGACGCGCAAGCATCTCAGAACCGAATAGGTTCTAACGTCTTCCACTAGCCCCTGCCAATAATTCCTTAGTGTGTAACTAGGGGATTTTTGTTATACTTTAAGTATGTTTTTTAATGCTCCGGGCAATCCAACTAAATTTAAGAAAACAGTTTATTTGTTAGCTACGATAATTTTAGGTTTGCTATTAAGTTTACTTGCCCATGCATTTATAGAGATTAGTTACTTGAATTGGGTACAAAGTAAAGGACAAATTGTTCAATTTTATGGTAGTTGTGCCTTGCCGCCATTACTTCAAACTTCAATTTGGATATTAGGGGCAGTTGGTGGCTTTTTTCTTGGGCGCTTTTGGTGGCGGAAAGTATACATTGAGAGAATATGGGTAAAAGGTATTTCTAAACAATGATTAGGGTACAACTAAAAAAGCCCCGTGTTGTTTATATCTCCACTTATATTCCACGTAAATGCGGAATCGCGACATTCACTAAGGATTTGACTAATGCACTTAACTTACTTAATCCAGAGCGTCAAGCAGAGATAATTGCACTGGATAGCCCTGAAAGTGAGTCATTAGTGTACCCCTGGGAAGTAAGTCATCGTATTCGCCAGCAAGATTGGTCAGACTATGAACGTGTTTTGCATTACCTTAATAGGAGTAATGTTGATTTGATCGTTGTGCAGCATGAATTTGGCATATGGGGGGGAACAGATGGTGAATTTGTTGTAAAATTTTTAGAGAAATTAAAAAAGCCATGCGTGGTAGTGTTTCATACAGTGCTATCTACACCAACAACACACCAACGGGAAATTATGAATTACCTATGCAGGCGCGCCGGAGCTGTTGTAGTAATGTTGCAGGCAGTGGCTGACCTCTTGCGTCGAGAGTATGGTGTTGATCCGAGTAAGGTAGCAGTCATACACCATGGTGTTCCAGATTTTCCACGCCAGTCCCCTGAGGAGGCCAAGCCACGTCTTAAGCTTGAGGGGCGTATTATAATGTCTAGCATAAATCTGTTGAGTGAGTCTAAGGGCATAGAATATGCTATTTCAGCATTACCCCCAGTGGTTGAGAAGTATCCTAATTTTCTTTATTTGGTAGTTGGTGAAACTCACCCAAATGTACTTCGCCAAGAAGGGGAGCAGTATCGCGCCAAACTGAAAAAGTTAGTGCAGGAAAAAGGGTTGCAATCGTCGGTCCAGTTTATTGATAGGTACTTGTCACTTGATGAGTTGATACTCTATATCCAGGCAAGTGACTACTATATTACGCCCTATTTAAATCCTGAGCAGGCTGCCTCAGGCTCTTTGGCTTATGCCATGGGTGCTGGTAAATCATGTATATCAACCTCGTATTTTTATGCTCGTGAAATGCTTCGTGGGGGCAGGGGTATTATTGTTCCATTAAGAAATAGCTCGGCTTTGAGCCATGCCTTACTTGAGCTTATAGAAAAACCCAATAAAAGACATTTGATAGAGCGACGGGCATACAGCCAGGGGCGCCTTATGACATGGCATCGTGTGGCACTTAATTACCTTGAACTTTTTACTAACGCGCTAGCTCAATCGGCACCTACGCATGATTCATTTGATGTTCCGCCTACACTTGATTATGTGCGAACTTTAACTACGCGATTAGGCATTCTAGAGCATAGTAGCCTTAAGATTCCACAAGAAAGTCAGGGCTATACTGTTGATGATAATGCCAAGGCACTTATTGTAGCACTCTGCCGTGAAAATCGTTTTCTAGTTCGTTGCTATTTAATGTTTATAATCCAAGCCGAGCAGAACGGGCTGTTGTATAATGATCGGTCAGCTAATGGAGAGTGGCAAGGTAAACCAGATGTGGGTGATTGGTGGGGAAAGGCTTTTTGGGCCATAAGCTGTTTGGTGACTATCCGACCTAGCCCACTTCTGTATAAGAAAGGTATTCAGTTACTATTAAAAATGTACCCCCACTTACTTAATCTTAGTTCTCCGCGGTCAGTAAGTTATGCTTTACTTGGACTCTGTGTATTAGATTCAAATCAAGTAATGTTACCAGGGATAGAGAATACCCTAAGAGAAAATATTAATGAATTAGCAAAAAAACTTACTATACTATTTAGTTCATCTGCTAGTAATAATTGGCAATGGTTTGAAAATTATTTAACCTATGATAATGCACGTTTGCCACAGGCACTTTTGGCAGTTGCGCGCGTTAGTAAAAATAGTGATATACAAAAAATAGGAATAGGGTCTTTGGATTGGTTAATTCACGAGCTGTTTGATCAAGAGTATGGATGTTTTTCGTTTATTGGCTGCAATGGTTGGTATTTTCGCGGTAAACCTAAGGCTATATTTGATCAACAGCCAGTAGAAGCTGATGCTATGGCGGAAGCGTGTGTAGCAGCATTCCTTGTTACTAAAGATGAAAAGTACCTTAATCTAGCTAAAAAGGCTTTCACCTGGTACGATGGAGATAATATATTACACCAGAGTCTTATTGATAGTCGCTCAGGTGGGATTTTTGACGGATTGACGCCATCGGGCCGAAACAGAAACGAAGGCACTGAATCGGTTTTGAGTTATCACTTAGCTTTTTTTTCATTGCAGAGTGTAAATATCTTTAACCCTAACAGCATAAGTAGTAAATTATGGCAGTGCAATTAGAACGTTTTTCGACAAATCCTATAGCAGTTCCTACCACGAACTGGTGGGAATGCCGAGCAGTGTTTAATGCGGGCGTAGCTTATTATCAAGATAAAATTCATCTGCTTTATCGAGCAATTGGTAAAGATGGAGCTTCTCGTTTTGGGTTGGCAATAAGCCACGACGGCATACACATAGATGAAAGGACATTAGTACCATTGATCGAGTCAGATTATGACGACCCATATGAGCGCTGTGGATGTGAGGATCCACGGATTACTTATATAGAGGGGGTTTATCATATTTTATATACAGCCGCATCCATGTATCCTGGCTCAAATAGAATTTCTGAAAAAGCTCCGTGGCGAACAAGGGTTGCTCGGATAACAACCACTAATTTTAAAACTTTTCAACGTCATGGCTTGGTTTTTTCAGATGAAATAGATGATAAAGATGCGGCACTGTTTCCCCAGAAGATTAATGGTAAATATTATATTTTTCATCGCCGTGATTTAGCCATGGTATTAGCGTCCTCAACCGATTTGCAACATTGGCAGGAAGAGGGACGAATATTGGAGCCAACTCAGGAAGGATGGCAGAATGATCGCGTAGGTATTGGCGCTCCACCGATACTGACGGAGCTGGGATGGCTAATCATTTACCATGCGCGTGACCGCCAGGAAGTGTATAGGTTAGGAGTCTTGGTGGTGGATGCTAAAAATCCAAGTCGAATAGTAGCACAATTAACCGAACCAATACTTGAACCAAGTGAACCCTATGAGCGTATAGGGGTGGTGCGAAATGTTGTATTTACCTGTGGCTTAGTTGAGCTTGGTGCAGACTATCTAATCTACTATGGCGGAGCTGATAAGGTATTAGCAGGCTCACGAATATCTAAAGTTACATTAATTAATGCTCTGCGTAAGTCAACGGTCAGTAAGTGAATAGAGCGAAGCAGTCCAAGTTTTTTTGTTCTAACATCCTCTACTAGTCCCCGCCAACATTTTAGCCGCTCCATACAGGAGCGGTTTTGGGTATGCACTTGACGCTAGTCAGTAAATGATATATTCTAATAATTGAATATATTTCATAAGGTTTTTCGCCAATATCTCCATTCGCTAAAGGTTTTAGTTAACTATGAGAGCTTGCGTATTACTTAATAGGATTTAAAGCAGATTTATGCTTAATCAAAATAAAATTTGGCTAATATTGCGCTTAGGATTAGGGTTTATTTATTTGTGGGCATTTCTAGATAAGCTATTTGGCTTAGGTTTTAGCACCGAGGTAGGTAAATCGTGGTTAAATGGGGTTTCGCCAACAGCTGGTTTTTTGAAATTCAGCACGCACGGTCCTTTGGCTGGTCTATATCAGGCTCTGACTGGCAGTGGCTTAGTGGATTGGCTTTTTATGCTAGGCCTAGCTGGTATAGGCCTTGGGCTTATATTAGGGATAATGGTGCGTATAGCAGCTTGGGGTGGGGTAGTGCTGATGTCACTGATGTATTTAGCAATAATACCGACAGAGAATAACCCTATTATAGATGAACATATAATTTATATATTGGTACTGGTCGGTTTAGCAATAAACCATAAGGACAATTGGTGGCAACGCACGAAATTGGTTGGTAAATACCCCTGGTTAGCTTAAAGACCTTGGAGTCATTAAGAAGGGGCCTTGACAGTTTTAGATGTATAATATATTTCAATAATTGAATATGTATCAAATTGTTTTTAAGCGTCATGCTGAACTTATGAAGGCTTTGGCTAATCCCAAACGCTTGGAAGTTGTGCATCTTTTAAGGCAGGGTCAATTAGCGGTTTCGGAAATGGAGCGAATGCTTGGGCTTAGGCAGGCTAATTTATCCCAGCATTTGATGGTTTTACGACGAATTGGTGTTGTTAATACAGAGCGACGAGGTAAGGAAATATATTATAGTTTGACGCACCCTAATTTTGCTCGTGCTTCGGAATTGATGCGCGTTGTGTTGATGCAGCGCTTAGGGGGGCAGGCCGCTAAGGCCGCTAATCAGCTCACAGTGGTGACTGATCCGGTTTGTGGTATGAGACTGACACCAGCTAGGGCGGCACACAGTTATCGCTTTCATGCCCGCCAGTATTATTTTTGTGGGACTGGTTGTGCTAAGGAATTTAAGAAGTTATAAAATATGGCCAAGAGAATATATCAAATTTCAGGAATGCACTGTGCGGCTTGTGAAGTTTTAGTTGAACGAGCTTTTAGGAATTCAAGCGTGGTTGAAAAAGTTAAGGCCAATCAAGCAGGCTGGGCTGAGGTTTGGAGCCAGGCTGAACCGAATATTGCGGCCATAAATGAAACGCTGGCAGCGCATGGTTATCGCGTTCAAGCTGGCGCTGCCGTCTCTAGCCGTTTTAGTGTTAAACGCTTAGGCGGCATAATGCTTGTTATCGTGGCAACCTATTTATTATTCCGCAGATTCAATTTAGTGCCCAATTTATCTTCGGGGCAAGACCTATCTTTGGGGGTTGTTTTTGTGATGGGCTTAGTGGCGGCTGTTTCCAGCTGTATCGCCGTGACCGGCGGCTTGTTGGTTGCAATCTCAACAGCTCATGCCCAAACTCACCCCAATAATACTGGCTGGCAAAAATTTAGGCCGCATATTTTCTTTAATATAGGTCGGGTGATTTCTTACACAGTTTTAGGCGGTGTGGTGGGGGCCCTTGGATCAGTTTTGGCCTTATCATCAGTCATGAATGGTATTGTTACCTTAGTTGCTAGTTTGGCCATGATAATTTTAGGTATAAAGTTATTGAACATATTACCAATTTTTTCTAGTTTGACAATTAGGCCGCCGAAATTTATAGCTCACCAGTTGCATGATGCGGCTGGTAATACGCGAGCTTGGGCTCCTTTCTTTTTAGGCGCCGGTACTTTTTTCCTGCCTTGCGGATTCACTCAGGCGTTACAACTCTATGTGTTAACTCGCGGTGATGTTGGCGTAGGCGCCACCACCATGTTGATGTTTTCTTTAGGAACTCTACCCGCCCTCATTGGCCTGGGTGCAGTCACGAGTTTTGTTAAGGGCCGGTGGCAAGCCCTAGTCGCTACAGTAGCAGGCGCCGCTGTCGTCGCCTTGGGGTTTATAAATTTTGGTTATGGCCTGAATCTTACGGGCTTGAATAGCAAAATTAACCAACTTAAGGAGAGTGCTAAAATTGTTGCCAGTGAGCGGGGTGTGGAAATTAATGACCCTAATGTAACACTGGTTGATGGCGTGCAAGTTGTAAAAATGGATGTGGTGGCACGCGGTTATTCGCCCAATCGTTTTACTATCCGCGCCGGCGTGCCAGTACGCTGGGAAATAAGGGGCGTAAATACATATGGCTGTCAAAGTATTTTGCAATTTCCCGCGCTCAACACGACTAAATACATAAAGTCAGGTATTAATGTAATTGAATTCACCGCCCAAGGAGAAGGACAGATGCCATTCCATTGTGCCATGGGTATGTACACCGGCAGTTTTACCGTGTTGCCGGATAAAGGGAGTTAATTATGAGAACAATAACATTTCCAATTGCTGGTATGCACTGTGCTTCCTGTGTGGTCTTGAATGAGGATTCGCTCAAACAAGTTAAGGGTGTAGCTGAGGCTTCGGTAAATTTTGCGTTAAAGCAAGCCACAGTCACTTTTGATGAATCGCTAGCCAGTGAGCATGATTTGCATAAGGCAGTGCACAAAGCCGGTTATAGTGTACCCATACATCAAGCAAACTCACATAAAGATTCTGATCATACTAGCTACCTAGCCGCTGAAATTAAACCAACTAAGCAGCGTGCTTTTTGGGCGTTAATATTTACCACACCAATTGCGGCTATAGGCATGCTGGGTTTGGAATTTGGCCCAGAGATTGGGCAAATTATGTTATCCATGTGGCTGATAGCAATTATAAGCATGGTGGTTATTCTAGGTTTTGGCTGGCAATTTCATGTTGGCTTGTTTAAAGAATTCAGGCGTTTAAGACCAGGTATGGACAGTTTAGTTTCTTTAGGAACATTATCAGCTCTAGTTTTTAGCTGGTGGGCAGTTATAGCTAACGAGCCGCATATTTATTTTGAAACTGGGGCGATTATTACCGCGCTAATTTTATTGGGTAAATATTTTGAAGCCAAAAGTACAGGTCAAGCCAGTGAAGCGATTACAAAACTCATGGAATTGGGTGCGAAAAAAGCCCATGTTATTAGGCAGGGTGTGGAAGTTGAACTAGATATTGCCGAGTTACAAATAGGTGAGATAGTAATTGTTCGTCCAGGTGAAAAAATACCAAGCGACGGCAAAATAATTGAAGGAGCCGCGGCTATTGACGAATCAATGTTAACAGGTGAATCTATGCCAGTAGATAAGAAAGCTGAGGATCAAGTTTTTGGTGCGACTATTAATACTAACGGGCTTATTAAAGTTAAAATTGAACGCGTTGGGGCTAATACCATGCTGGCGCAAATAGTAAAGCTGGTCGCTGAGGCGCAAACTAAAAAAGCCCCCATACAAAAAATGGCTGATCGGATTTCTGGTATTTTTGTACCTATAGTCTTAGTTATTGCGGCCATAACCGCGATCGCTTGGTATTTATTTACAGGAGAAATTGCTAGCGCTTTTATTCCAGCGGTAGCGGTACTGGTAATTGCTTGCCCTTGTGCCTTAGGTTTAGCCACGCCCACAGCTATTATGGTGGGCACTGGTTTGGGCGCAAAACTTGGCATTTTAATAAAAAATGGCGAGTCCTTAGAACGGGCCAAGAAAATTGATGTGGTGGTGTTTGATAAAACCGGTACCTTAACCCAAGGTCGGCCAGAAGTTAAATATTTACAAACAATTGATAACTTTGACAAAAATGAATTTCTACAGTTAGTTGCTAGCGTGGAGAACGCCTCAGAACACCCAGTAGCTCAAGCAGTTGTGAGATATGCCAGTGAAGAAGATAAACAAGAACTATTGCCAGTTAGTGATTTTGTGGCTGAGGCTGGTGGCGGGGTGAGAGGCCGGGTAAAGAATAAGTTAGTAGTTATTGGTACCGTTGGCTATTTGGGGAAAAGGGGAATTGAAATCGGTGCTCTTAATACTGAAATTGAGAGCAGGCAGGAAATGGGCGAAACCGCCTTTGCTGTAAGTATTGATAATCAGCCTGCTGGAATTATTTCCGTGGCTGACATTGTAAAACCTCAGGCGAAGCAAGCTGTAGCTGAGCTTAATAAACTTGGCATAGTAAGCGTGATGTTGTCAGGTGATAGCAAGCGTACGGCTGAAGCAGTAGCGAGGGAGCTAGGTATTAATCAAGTTGTGGCTGAAGTTTTACCGCAAGATAAAGTTGCCAAAGTTGCTGCACTACAGGCTCAAGGGAAAATAATTGCTTTTATTGGTGATGGCATAAATGATGCGCCAGCCTTAGCCCAGGCAGATTTGGGTATAGCTATGGGCAGCGGTACTGATGTGGCTATGGAAGCTGGGAATATTGTATTAGTCCAAGGCAATCCGTTCAAGGCCGTAGAAGCGATTAGGTTATCAAAAAAAACTTTTCGGACAATTCAGCAGAATTTATTTTGGGCTTTTGCCTATAATGTGGCAGCTATTCCACTAGCAGCTTTGGGTCTGCTTAGTCCGATGATTGCCGCTGCGGCCATGGCTTTTTCCAGCGTATCAGTGGTTAGTAACAGCTTACGTATTCGTAGATTTTTTTAAAACAGCGCATCATTGAATTACCTGTTATAATTAATAACATATAATAATTAACACAATAAATTTATGGCATGTTTATTAGTTCCAGCAGCGACCACGATTGTAACCACCACCCTCAGACAGAAATTTCCAGCGGAATTAAGATTAGATTGGCTTAATATAATGCTGTGGGGCGGAGTGGTGATGCTAATAGTTGACCATGTTTTAAGCGGAGAAATAATTTTTATGCCGCCCTTTTTTACCGCTGGCATTGATAAGATTTCCGCAGAATTATTAACAGTAGGCTTGCCCATGACTTTAGCAACAGTATTTGTTTGGGCCGTAATGGTATTATTTTCTATTAAGTTTAAAAATAAGAATGGTTGGGTTAAATTATTAAAATTTGTAAAATAATCTGTTATAGCAAAACACCGCTCCCAAGGGCGGTGTTTTGTGATACAGTAATAATGTATGTTAGGTAAGCCCAAATCATTAGAACCAGCGGCCTGGACCTTTGTAGCTTGGTTATTTGCAGTTATTGGTTTAACTTTGGTTTATTTTGTCACTGGGTTAATAGGACTTGAATTTGGCGTAATTAGGCCGGATAGTATTCCGGTTTGGCTACCAGCCGGAGTTGGCTTAGCCGCCTTGATTGTCTTGGGTTACCGAACCTGGCCAGGTATTTTTTTGGGTTCCCTGCTCATTAGTTTAGTGGCATCAGATAAAGCCATAATATTGTTTGATGAAATTTCAGCCAACAAAATTAGTCAGATTCCGTCAGTTTTATGGCAATTTATAATAGTTTCACCATTGAGTTCGTTGGGGTTAGCCGCTGTTTATACCACAGGACTTTTAGTTGGAGCTTATTTTGTAAATAAATTAGCCCACGGTCGTTATGCTTTAGATTTACCAACTGATGCTTCAAAATTTGTATTATTTGGAATTTTATTAAGTACTGGCATGATCGCAACCTTTGCTGTACTGGTGTTTTCTTTTACTGGAAATTTTTCTTGGTCTGAGTTTAATTATTTGGCCTTAACTTGGTGGTTTAGAGATGCCTTAGGAGTATTGATTTTATCCCCGCTATTGATCGCCTGGAGTGACAGCCGGCGTTTGCATTTGAACAGAAGAGAGGCTTTAGAATTTTTATTGCTCTTATTAGGTTTGTTGCTAGTTGCTTATGTGGTTTTTGGTGGAGTGTTGGCGCCGGTCGCTCGTAATTATTCATTGGAATTCTTAGTAATTCCATTTTTGATTTGGGGAGCATTTCGTTTTAAGCAGTTGGGGGCGGGTTCAACTATCTTAGTAATGTCAGTGGTAGCTATTTGGAATACTGTTCAAGGTGTGGGGCCGTTCGTGGGTGTCAATGTCAGTTCTTCTATTTTAGAACTGCAAGCATTTGTTAGCGTAACAGCGTTAATTACAGTTATGCTGGCGGCGATGATTTCTAAATCTCGTTTAAGCGAGCAGCGTTTTCGTGATTTGATTGAGCATAGTTTTGAAGGTATCGCCCTACTTAACAATAAAGCCGAGGTTTATTACGCCAGCCCCTCCACTAAGCAAGTTCTTGGTTTCTCGCCGGTTGATTTAATTAATAAAGAATGGGTTACTGTTGTTAATAAGGATGACCGTGAGCGCGTGAGAATATTGTTAACTGAATTAGTGAATACTAAGGGCAAAACCATTAATATAGAAACGCAAGCTAATAAAAAGGATGGCAAAATTATTTGGTTGGAATGCACTGCCACCAACTTGTTAGACGAGCCCAGCGTGCAGGCAATAGTGGTTAACTATCGCGGCATAACTGATCGCAAACAAGCTGAGCAGAATTTAAAACTTTATAATGCCAGGTTAGCCGAGGAAAAAACCAAGGATGAGGCCTTAATTGCCAGTATTGGTGATGGTATTATTGCAACAGATCCCCAAGGCAAAATAATCAGGGTGAACAGGGCGTTTGAGGATATGACTGGCTTAGAACCAGAAGAAGTAGTGGGGCATACTACGGCAGAGGTTTTACGAGTGGAAAATGATAAAGGGCAGCCGATTCCTGACCAGGAAAGATCACTGCATCGGGCTTTTAGCAGTGGACAAAGAGTAGTAGCTTCACATTATTTAGTACGTAAGGATACTGCAAAATTGCCAGTTACCATCACCGCGACACCCATTATTTATGAAGGTGCTGTTATTGGTGCAATTGAGGTTTTGCATGATATCACCAAAGAAAAACAAATTGATCGGGCAAAAACGGAATTCGTTTCTTTAGCTTCCCATCAGTTGCGGGGTCCGCTAGCGGCAGTTAATTGGTATGGCGAAGCGTTATTATCTGATACCAAAAGCAGTTTAAGTGATCAGCAAAAAAAATATTTGGATGTTATTTATCATAGCAACCAACGCATGATTCATTTGGTAAATGCTCTATTAAATGTGTCTCGTATTGAGCTTGGTACTTTTATGGTGACGCCAGAACCAACTAACATTATTGAAGTTGCAAAAACGGTAGTTGAGGGGTTACAGCCTAAAATAAAAGATAAGAAAATATATTTTACTACTAATTTTGGAAAAATTCCGATCATTGAGGCTGATCCAAAATTAACCTGGACTATTTTGGGGACTTTGCTGGAAAATGCGGTTAAGTATACTCCCGCTGACGGCGAAGTTTATTTTGAAATTTCAACTAAGAAATTAGGCGACAGCCTGGGTGGTAAGAAAATAAAACAAGACAGCGTGGTTTTTATCTTTAAAGATACCGGCTGTGGTATTCCGCGGTTGCAGCAAAATAGGATATTTACTAAATTTTTCCGGGCTGATAATGCCATAAAAACTGATCCTGATGGTAATGGTTTGGGCCTTTATGTTGTAAAAACACTGTTAGATAATTTAGGTGGTGAGGTTTGGTTTGACTCTGCAGAAAATAAAGGAACTACTTTTTATTTAACCCTGCCACTTGCTGGCATGCCCAAAAAGGAGGGGACAAAGCGTTTGACGTAAGCCGGCCATAGCTCGTATGCTAAAAGTAGATTATAACTATATTTAACACTTATTATTCACTTAATAAAAATATGGCTAACATTGAGAAAAAAATATTAATAGTTGAAGATGAACCTGACTTGTTAAAAATATTAGCAGATAAATTTTCCAATGAAGGGTTTGGGGTAACAACCGCGGGGGATGGCGAAGAAGGCTTGACTGCGATAGCCAAGGATAAGCCCGACGTGATTTTGCTTGATATCATCATGCCGCGGCTAGATGGTATGAGCATGCTAAAAAAAATGCGTCAGGAACCAGCCAATAAAGATATTCCAGTTATTATTTTAACCAACCTAGCAGATTCTGATGCGGTGGTTAGCTCGTTAGAGCATGGGGTATTTGATTATCTGATTAAGACCGATTGGCAGTTAGCTGAAGTGGTTAACAAAGTTAAGCGCCGTCTTCATATGAATTAATTATGAAAAATAATTTATATTTATTAGCTTTTGTAGCGGCCGCGTTAATATTAGTTGGCTCAAAATGCTCGCCTTCACCTGTTACACCAACTAAAACATTACCTAGAGCTGAAGAATCTGTTACTGGTCAAGGGGAAGGAGATGATTTAGTAGGCGTAAAATTTGTTGCCTATACTAATAAGGCTCAAGGTTATTCTATTTTGCGGCCGGATAATTGGTACTGGCGTCATTATATTGCCAATGAAATAAAAGATATGAATCCAATGGTCGTTGATTACTTTATTACCGATTCCAATCCTTTGCCAGGTTTGGGCAGTGAATATTTAGGTAAAATTGTTATTGAGGTTTCCCAGCTTGATTTAAGTCAATATGCTAAGCCGGTGTCTGGTTTAGTTAGGAGCGATAGTTTTGTTGGCCAGGTAGCTGCCAAGCGTTTTGCTGGTGAGAGAGTTAACCAGTCAGGCGAAAAGCAGAAAGTGGTGGAATATCAATTTGGTTATAAGGAAAAGTCATATCGTTTAATTTTAAACTCTGGCGCCAGCATGGACGACCAGGCTATTTTTGAGCAGGTAGTGTCTAGTTTTAAATTTTAGAAATAATTTATATTTTGAATTATCGTTGTTCAAGCTTTGTCTAAGTTATTTTATTTCTTCACTAACTTAATGATTAAGGAGAGTATTAGAGGATTTACCGTAATCGAAGCCCTTATTGTTATTGGGGTAGTTGGTGCATTGGCTTCAACTGTATTATTAGCTACTGAGCAATCACGCCTGAAATCACAAGAGATAAGAATTAGGGTTGATTTAACTCAAGCCCGGAGTGCTATTTCTTTGTTGTTATATGATACTGGTAAGTGGCCAAATGGTTGTGAACCGGAAAAAGTATCAAATCCTGAAGTGGCTATAAACACTGCTCAGTCCGGCATAGTTAAAAAACCTAATGTTGGTGATCAGGGTAATGATTGCAAATGGACGCAGAATGATATTAATAATTGGGATGGCCCTTATATGGATAGGGCAGTTGATATTTGGGGAAATTCTTATTGGTTTGACCCATATTATCATCCTTATGAAAAATGTTCTGAAATTCCAGCCAAGCCAATAGTCTCTGCCGTTGTTTCTTTTGGCCGAACCTGGAGAAATGGCGTAAATGATTACGACTGTGATGACTTATTTTTAGAGGTTTATTAAGAGGCTGTTTAAATAGTGATGATTAAATTTAAAAAAAGAAATACTGGAGGCTTTACTCTAATTGAATTGTTGGTAGTCATTGCGATAATTGGTATTTTGTCCTCAATTGCTATAGTTGCCTTGAATAATGCCCGGCGGCAGGCCCGCATAGCCCGGTCTCAGGCTGATTTACGCTCGCTGCGCAATGCGGTAGCGTTATTAGAATCAGATACTAGCAAATGGCCAAATGGTTGCCCGCCAGAGGAAGTGGCTAACCCTGAGGTTGATTTAAGCGAGACTCAGGCTGGTTTAATTCCATCACCGATTGTAGGTGACCAAGGAGATGGTTGTGAATGGATTCAAGAAGATATTGATAAATGGGGCGGGCCTTATGTTGACAGAGTAATAGATCCTTGGGGCAATGCCTATTGGTTTGACCCGGATTATCATCCTTATGAAAATTGTAATACCATTCCCGATGGACCCGATGTCCCGGTGGTCTTGTCATTCGGCCCAACCTGGTCAGGGGCTGATGGTTTAAATGAATACGATTGCGACGACATATTTTTGGAGATGAGATAAAAATCCCCTCAAGTATTAACTTGAGGGGTGTTTTTTTTCGCCTGTTGGCGAGATTTTTTGAAGTATTTGGGTAATTTATATTTACCGGCATTTCTGGCATATGGCGGCATAATATATAGTTCGAATATATAGGGAGTGCCCTTACTTTTAAGTAATGAGCTGATTAATTGTGATGGTACTTCTATAACACTAATTTTTTTGCCATTCACAATAATTTGTTGGGCTAGATCCATTGATTGGTTAGTATGCTCAAAGTATTGAGCAATTGCACTGTTGGTCAACTCATCCTTTGGGTTTACAAAAAATCTATTTTGTTTCATTTAACCTCCTTATTTGTTATCTAAGATTAATCTCGGTATTCCTTTAAATGATGTTTTGTCATCCTCTTCAGTAAATGGGAGATTTGGAGTATTAGTTTTTTCTGTTTTTAGCATTTCTTCTGGTGGAAAAAGCCAACCAGTATTCGATTTCGGTAGTTGTGGTTGCTGTGGAACAGCTGGACTGGTTTTTTCTCCCCCAGCCCATTCTGATGGGTAATTAAGCATAAGTGGAATAATAAGCCCTGGTTTATAGCCCCGTCCGGCGCGGCCGTCTTTCTGTATCCTTTCTACTTTTGTCAGTGGGCGATCATAATGGATAATTGTATCTACACTAGGGAGCGACACCCCTTCGGCTAATACCGATGTGGCTATTATCCCATTTATTAATTCTGATTCCATAAGTTGTCGCACTTCCTTAATATGCTTGCGCTCAGCTCCGCCAAAAGCTACATCAACCTTCAGACCATGATTACTAAGTTGTTCTGCCAAATATCGGCCAGTTATTTTCTCTTTTACAAAGGCAATAAAGTTATCGCCCTGTTCCACTCGATAACAAGCGGTTTTGATAAACTGTGCCACTTTGGGATGAGGCTCGTCATTAGCAATAAATTGTCGTACTAGGTTTGTAAGCTCATTGAACCGTTGGTGGTTTATGATCCATTCGGTGTATTTCTCGGTTCTGTTGTACAAATTATCGGCATACCATAGGTAGTTTTGATATGAGCACAAATTAAGTAGGTAGCGCATGTGGCTTAATGATCGATAACGACCAATTGCTGACACAGCATCTTTGTTCTTAGGGTACGGTAATTGTTCAGCCACTTCATTAGCGTTTATTAGTTGATGTTCCGTAAGCCAAGGCGTGGTTTTTGAGACCAGATGGAGATCAGCCAGCTCCTCGGCGGTAATGGTTAATAGATCTCGGCAATAATCATCTGCTTGGGAGAGAGATTTCGTTGGTTGCACCACGGTTGTGCAAGATATTTTTTTAGGCATTTTTATATCTGCCTTGACGATTTTTGTAACGAAACAATTTTTAAGTGCAAACAAATCGTCAGCCGTAGCTGAAAGTGAGCATATAATAGCCCCACCTCGGTTTGCTCGTTCTGCTAGCGGCACGAATGGATAATGATAATGGGCATGGTGGAATTCATCAATCACGAGAAGCGGAAAATATCCAAAAGGATATATTTTTTTATTTATGTCATTCATGATTACGTGCGGTGTGGCAAACACCAACTTGGGATTATCATCATGCCAGAGCATAGTCCGTTTAAGAGGCGATTTATTACCGGTCATTACTAAGGTGCCACGATGGTGCCCAGTAAGTTTCTGGAATAATTTTTGGTGCTGGTATGCGAGCTCTACTGTTGGGACTACGAATAAGGTGTTCCACTCTAAACCAAGATGAGCGAGAATCAGGATAATAGCTTTGCCAGCACCTGTTTTAGCATCTAGGGCAACATGCTGCCCTTGTTTTATTTGATTGAGAACTTCAAGAGCAATTTGCCTGCGCTGCATATTGCGCATTGGGTCATTATCATAGAGCTGTGACCAGTCCAAGGAGGACCAAATCGCAGGTTCTGTTGTAATCTGAGCCATTTTTTGGCCTCCTATATTGTTTATAATAATTGTTAATTTACGTTTTTACCACCTGCTTTTTACCTCTATTTCTATTGCCTTGTCAAATGGCCGATTGACCAAATCTGGGTTGAGTGGTAGTTGTGGATTTCCCCATTTTACAAGGGTTTGCTATACTAGCTGGTGCTAATTTCTTAACCCAGAGAGGAGCCTATATGGCCAAAGGTATGAGTAAGTCTCAGGTTCTGTCCGCCCTGGCGGATAAGACCAACCACAGCCGCAAGGATGTGGCAATGATGGTAGAAGAGCTAGTTTCTCTGGCCTACAGTGAGGCCAAGAAATCAGGCGAATTCACTATCCATGGCCTTGGTAAGCTCATCAAGAAGCAGCGGGCTGCCCGCATGGGCCGCAACCCTGCCACTGGCGAAGCGATCAAGATCCCGGCTAAGACCGTGGTCAAGTTCCGCGTTGCCAAGGCTGCCAAGGACGCAATCCTCTAAATAGCACACCGGTCGGGTAGTCGCCCACTGCTCGCAACTGGCATTTTGACCCTCCGATTTTTAGTCGGAGGGTTGTGTTATACTAAAAATATGTCAATTATTTCAAATATCGCACTGTTTGTAGTATTTTTTTATCTGATTGGCAAATCGGCCGATGTGGTTATAACTAATATTAAAACCCTAGGTGCTAATTTAGGCATAAAGCATTTTTGGTTGGGCTTAATATTAGGAGTGCTAACTTCTATGCCGGAATTTACTGTGGGGATACAGGCTTCATTGCAAAATGTTGGACAACTTTCATTTGGTAACTTAATGGGCGGAGTGGTGGTGTTGTTGGGGCTAATAGTCGGTTTAAGTGTGATCGTGGATCGTGGTATTGATGTGGATATAAGTTTTAAACACCGGGAATTAATCTTAATAGCAGCTTATATAAGCTTGCCTTTGTGGTTGATGTTTGATGGCACCCTATCTTCATTCGATGGATTAATACTGGTTCTGACTTATGGTTTAAGCGTATTTTATTTTATTCAGTCTAATTCCTTGCCCCATCCTTCAATTAAAATAGAAGGTGGTACTTCTAATCTAAAAGCATTTTGGTTAGCCATGCTCGGATTAATTGGTATAGTGGTATTGGCTAGGTTTATTCTTGATTTCACTCTACCTTTTTTGGAAAGTTTAGATATTCGTCCTTTCTTAGCTGGTCTTATATTCTTTTCCCTTGGTACAAACTTACCAGAATTAACACTAGCATTTCGTTCCTGGCGTAGCGGTGCCAGAGATTTATCATTTGGTAATTTGGTTGGCAGTGCGTTTGCCAATTCTTTGGTCGTTGGCTTACTGGCTTTTATTAAGCCAATGGTTTTACTAATCGGCCCTTCTTATTACTTATTTGTAGCAGTTTTAATTATATTACTACTTGCTTTTATAATTTTATCTTACACTGGCCGGCGTTTAACGCCTCGGGAAGGCTGGGTTTTGATTGGCTTATACGCTTTATTTTTAGCCACAGAAGTGGGCTTGAGGTGGTTTTAGTTGAAGAGAACTAATGGTATTTAGATAGCATTATGGTTAAAAGTAATGGCGTTGGTTTTTTATGGGGTAGTGCAACCTCAGCTTATCAAGTTGAAGGCGGAAATATTTGGAGCGATTGGCATTTTTGGGAAAAGCAGCGTGGTTTGGAACAATGTGGCCAGGCAGTTAGACATTATGAAAAATTTGCTGAAGATTTTACTCTCGCCAAGCAGTTAGGACAAAATGCCCATCGTTTTTCAATGGAGTGGGCTAGGATAGAAACAGCCCCAGGTCAAATTTCTCAATCAGAGATTGAGCATTATCGCCAAGTAATAAAAACCTTAAAAAGTTTAAATTTAAAAATCTGCTTGACTTTGCATCATTTTACTCTGCCTCAATGGCTAGCTAATCAGGGGGGCTGGGAAAATAATCAGGCGATTGAGTATTTTAAACGTTATGTGCAATTGGTTGTTAAAGAGTTCGGTTCAGATATAGATTTGTGGGTTACTATTAATGAGCCTCTGGTTTTGGCAACAGAGGGGTATTTATATGGCCATTGGCCGCCACAAGTTAAATCATATCGGCGTATGATTAAGGTTGTTAATAATTTAGCCCAGGCTCATCAGGAAGCTTACAAGATTATTCATGAAGCATTACCGCAGGCAAGGGTGGGTCTGGCACACAATTTTTTTTCCTTAGAGCCATATAGACGCTGGTTTATTCTGGATGAGTGGGCGACTATCAGGGCTGATAATTTTTGGAATAAATGGCTAATGAAATTAACCACCGGCAGTCATGATTTTATTGGAGTTAATTATTATTTTCATCAGCGTGTCCTTTTTAGCTTTAATTGGTCGCGTGGTTTTGTGGCCTTTGCTGATCCTAAAAAATTAAATAAGGAAATTTCTAGTTTAGGCTGGGAAGTTTATCCGTCTGGTTTAGGTGAGGTTTTGCTAACTATTTGGCAGCGCTACCACTTACCGCTTTATGTAACTGAAAATGGTATTGACGCCCAATCTGAAGCCCAGCGTGCCAGTTTTATAACCCGTTCTGTGGCGGCTGTTAAACAAGCCCAGAAACAAGGTGCCGAAGTCAAGGGTTATTTTTATTGGTCATTGCTTGATAATTTTGAATGGGATAAAGGCTACCAGCCAAAATTTGGCTTGATTGAGGTAGATAGGAAAACATTTGTCCGCACACCCCGGGAGTCAGCCCGAGTTTATGCTGAAATTTGTTCCGACAAGATTTAGAAATATGTATTTCTAGAAAAAATGGCAGGGGTGTACACTAATAAGGTAAATATATGCCCGGTACAACAACTTCGCTAGCGCTTGCCATTTCCATTATTATATAAAATTTATGTCTGATTCAGATATTTATCACAAACTAAATCTTGTTCTCCCGAATTCGCGCCGGGATGGACAGGCGAAGTTAATATACCGGGTATGAGTTGGATCGGCTGGGCTACAATCGGTTATTTTTTTAACTCCATAGTTGCGGTGGTAGATAAGTCTTTGCTCGGGCAAAAACGGATGGATAATCCGGCGGTTTATACTTTTGCTATCTCTTGTCTTGGTTTGTTGGCTTTATTGCTGATACCTTTTGGTTGGCAGAATCCTACGCTTTGGGGCTGGGTTTACGGCCTTATATCCGGGGCTTGTTTTACAATTGCCCTTTATATAATGTTCACGGTTTTAAAAACCGGCGAAGCCTCGCGGATCCCAGCTTTTATCGGTAGCCTAAACCCGATATTTGTTTTTACTGGGTCTTTTATTCTAATTGGTGAACGATTAATGCCTTGGCATTTGGCCGCTTTCTTAGTATTAGTAATGGGTGGATTTTTAATGGTTGGCGGTCCAGGTGGTTTAAACCGAAGATCAATCGTCTTAGCCACTTTATCAAGTTTAGTATTTGGCTTAGCGTTTGTTTTACTTAAACTTACTTTCTCTGAGGCAACTTTTGTTACTGGATTAATTGTTTCACGTTTTGGCGCCTTCTTAACCGGTTTGCTTTTGCTTTTGATTCCAGGTACTTGGGCGTCATTTGGGCATATGGTTGGCAAAACTTCCAATGGACTCAAATTTAGTTTTATTGGCGGTCAGGCCTCAGGCGCGATTGCGGGGGTTCTAAATAGTTATGCCGTGTCACTAGCCAGCGTGACCTTGGTTGAAGCCCTACAGGGTATGCAGTATGTTTTTATTTTAATTTTAGCTTTGTTAGTTTCTTATAAATGGCCGCAATTACTACGCGAAGAATTTTCTAAGAGCGCGCTAATACGAAAAGCTTGCGGCATCATTCTCATAGCTGGCGGGCTATGGTGGCTAAGTTGGGGTTAAAATTATGCGTTACTTATTTTGGTTAGTAGTAGTACCCATAATTTTAGTGGTGATTATTGGCCTGGTAGGTGAACGCAAGTTAACTTTTACTGATTCGCCACAATTTACCGTTACCTTTTCCGCCGCTCATGCTCGTTATTTAGGCTTTGAGCCAGATGAATTATTGCAGAGAATAATAGCTGATTATCAGCCAGTTCACTTTAGGCTGCAGGCTAATTGGAATGAAATTGAAGCTACCTCAGGAGTTTATGATTTTTCTGAGCTGGATAAATTTGTGGCTATGGTTAAGGATTCGGGTGCCACTATTACATTGGCGGTTGGTCGTAAATTACCGCGCTGGCCAGAATGTCATGATCCAGCCTGGATTGAAGATTTAAGATTTGATGAAATCACTGTTCGTCAATTTAAAATGGTGGCCGCGGTCGTTGAACATTATCGCTCTGAATCAGCTATCATACGCTGGCAGCTGGAAAATGAGCCGTTGTTTGCTTATGGCGCTTGTTTACAACCCAATAAACACAGGTTAATGGCCGAAATCAATTTATTGCAAAGATTAGATAGTTCTCGCCCTATACTATTAACTGACTCAGGCGAATTGTCTTCTTGGTGGGAAGTAGCGCACTTAGCCGATGACCTGGGTACAACTTTTTATCGCGTTACCTGGAATCCGGTAATAGGCTATTATACATATCCCTGGCCAGCTTATTATTACAGACTGAAGGCGGCTTTAGTTTCACCCTGGGTGAATAATATAATAGTAAGTGAATTGCAATTGGAACCATGGGCGCCGCAGGGTCTAGCCTCACTGCCATTGGCTGAGGCTCAAAATTCTTTGAGCCTAGAAATGTTTAAGGAAAATATTAATGTTTTTAAAAAAACAGGCTTTACTGAAGCAATGCTGTGGGGAGTGGAGTGGTGGTATTACGCCAAAGATAAATTAGGCGAACCAGGCTACTGGCAGGTTGGCAAAGAATTATTTAAATAGTAATCCAGATATATTGCCAGATAAGTTAAATTAAGTTACACTGGGCACGATATATAATAGGATAGCGGGGTGTGGTGTACCGGTAACATGCACGGTTCGGGTCCGTGAGACAGAGGGTTCAATTCCCTCCACCCCGACCAAATAAATTAATTATTCCATCAAGGAATAATTTTTTGTAAGAAAAATTTGAGCGAGTGAACTGCTTCACTCGCGTAGGGAATTGAAGGGTTGGCTGATGCGCTAGTTAGCGCCAGCCAGCCCAGGCCCGCCAGGGAATTCCCTCCACCCCGACCAGACTAAACTAACCTATAACGGGTTAGATTTTTTAAAATAGGATAATAAAATGATATAATTAACCAATGGATCAATTAGCAAATAATGATAGCCCAGCCCATGAGCTAAAGCATAAACTTTGGCTGAATTCTTGGTGGGTTTCATTTATTGTTTTCGCCTTAGGTTGGCTGTATGAATTGGTTTTTTATAAATCAATTAATTTAATAGTTTTAGCCGAAGCCTTGGCTATAACCGGCGCGGTTTTAATAGCCATTTCTTTTGCCCTTTCTGGCTTTAGTTATTATTTTAATTTTCTAGATAACAAACTTGGTTACCGCAAGTACTTAGGGGTAGTCGGATTTTTTTATGCCCTGGCTCACGCCCTAACGCTAGTTGTTATTTATCCGGATAAATACGGTTGGGGTTTGGTTTCTAGATTAAGTGAAACCGAGGTGATTTTAGGTTTAGTGGCCATGACCATTTACCTTGGCATGATAGTTATATCTAATGTCAAGGTTATTAATCAGGCTCTAGGTACCAAACACTGGCGCCAAGGTCTGAGATTTGGCTATTTAGCCATGATCTTACTGGCTATAAGAGCGTACATAATGGAGAGTGATCTCTGGTTTACTTGGCTAGAGACCCACCAGACCTTACCGCCGTCTAGTTTAGTTATGTCGTTCATTAGTATCTGGGTTATTATTTTGCGGGGTTCAATGATAGTCAGTATGCAGGTGCGGGCTCGGGCCAACAATAACCATAATCATTATCAAGTATCAGGCCAGGGAATTATTAAAGTATTATTAATATTTATTACCGTGGTAGCGGCTAGCATTTTATTTTTTAGTTATCAGTATTTAACAGTGCGTCCGGTACTGGCGCCGACCTCGCCGGAAATACAGTCGGAGGTGAATGATTATGATCAATCACCTCCAGATGAGATTACAGAGCCGTCAGTTAAACCACAAACAGATTCAGAACTTTCTTTTCTTAATTTGCCTGATGGTTTTGTTATCCAAATTTTTGCCAGCAAGTTGGCACCGTCGCTTTTATCAAAGCCCGGCCCAGGTGTTGGCCCTAGGTTAATGACAGTAGTGGGTGAGGCGGTATATGTGGCGGTGCCGGGTCAGGGTAAAATTTTGGTGCTCAAAGATACTAATGGCGACGGGCGAGCTGATTGGCAGCAGGAATTTTTTAGCGGATTAAAGCGGCCGCATAATATAGTTCAGTATGATGGTTGGTATTATATTGCAGCCGAGGACCAAATCTTGCGGGTGCAAGATCGCGATAATGATTTAAAAGCCGAAGCGGAAACAGTTGAAAAGTTGGTCAGCTTACCCACTGGCGGACACTGGACCAGGACAGTTAAAATAATAAATAGGCAGCTATATATCGCCGTTGGTTCCAGTTGCAATGTTTGTAATGAAACTGATAAGCAACGCGCCGCCATCACCCGTTGTGACTTGAATGGCAAGAATTGCACGGTTTTTGCCAGTGGTTTACGCAACACAGTTGATTTTGTTGAGCACCAAGGGGCTATATACGGCACTGACAATGGCCGTGATCAGTTGGGTAATACTTTACCACCAGAAGAAATTAATAAATTAGTTGCCGGTGGTAATTATGGCTGGCCGATTTGTTATGGCCAGCAGTTACATGATACAAATTTTGATAAAAATGTTTATATTCGCGACCCCTGCGCTGATACTATAGCTCCGGCTGTAGAATTACCAGCGCATAACGCGCCCTTAGGTCTAGCCTTTTACCAGGGTGAAGAGTTTCCTCCTGATTATCAAGGAGATTTGTTTGTAGCGGCGCATGGTTCATGGAATCGGCAGCCGCCGGACGGTTACAAAGTTTTCCGGATTGATTGGCAAACAAAAAAGGTCAGCGATTTTATAACTGGCTGGCTTAGTGGCACTACCGTACGCGGTCGGCCGGTAGGGGTGGTAAACTATCAGGGTGGCTTGCTGGTTTCGGATGATGCCGGCGGGATCATATATTTTGTACGTTATTCTCCATAAAATATGTTTGAAGGTGTAGATACCAATAAAGAATTAAGCGCGCGGCTGCGTCAGGATATGAATCCAGCAGTTAGGGGTGTGGTGGCACCCCCGACACCACCCCAGCCGCTGTCAGCGGAGGATATTTTTGCTAAACCAGCGCCGCCAGCAAAAATCACTCCAGTAGAAAATCCACTACCTCAAGAGGATATATTCGTACCTGAAGTTGAAACTGCACCTTTAATTAGTCAGGTGAGTGATTGGCGTAAAAATTATTTAGCCTGGGTTGCGGGTATAATGGTTTTATTCCCAAGCATTTTTTGGCTGGCGGCTTTACTTTATACCACCGGTGCAAAAATGTTATTGCTTAAGATTGTTACTGGTATTCCATTTCTTATTATCGTAATCCTGAATGCAGCTTTGCCGGTTTTAGCCATCATTTTTTCTTTAGTAATGTTAGCCCGATCCGAGCCAGGCGATAATGGCCGCCTGATAGCTAAGTTGTCTTTAGGAGCTGCAATTTTATGCATCTTACCCTTGGGTTGGTGGTTGTTAGCTGAAGCTTTTTAGAAATAAAAAGTGCCAGAAGCTTATTAACTCTTGGCACTTTTTTTATTTATTCTGTCTGTTAACTCTTTTAACTCTTGCCGCAGGCTAGCCTGCATTTTGGTATTTTTCCAGCCACCAAGTAAGAGATCAGCCAGTTTCTTAACCTGGATATCTAGCGGTAAATTAGCTGTCTCGCTTTTAAAACGGGCAACAACTTTTGCTAATAAAGCATCATCCTGCTCACCCCAATCAGCGATTGCTTCCAATAGATGGCTGACTTCTTCCCAAAATTTTTTATTTAGGACAAGACTTCGCCAAAGTTTCGGGTCGGTTTGCCAGGCAATTTTTATGCTAGCCAGAGTAGTTTTAACCGCTTCTTTATTTAATTCGTCTTTATTCAATTTTTTCTCCTTAGATGTTAGTTTGATTTATCAGGCTGATTATAGTAGCTAGTTTCGTATTTGTCACTGTTTATTTATTGAGGATAAGCTATATTTGGCTATCTTCAGCCGAGTTTTTATTTTATTTGTGCTAAGATAAGTTTATATGTCGGACATAAAACATGTTGGGGTGATAGTTGACGGCAATCGCCGCTGGGCCAAAGCTAGGGGGTTGCCTACCTTAGAAGGGCATCGGGCTGGTTATGTTCGGGTTAAGGAGTTGGCTCGTTGGCTTTTTGCCAGGGGCGTAGCTTATGCTAGTTTTTATTTGTTCTCACGGGAAAATTGGAAAAGAAGCCAATCGGAAGTTTCTTATTTAATGGCATTGCTGGAACAGGGCTTAAAAAAAGATACAGCTGAGTTTGTTCGTGACTCAATACGTTTACGCTTTGCTGGTTTAAGAGCTGGTTTGTCAACCAGTTTGCAGGAATTAATGATTAAGGCTGAACAAGCTACCGTCGCCGGCAATAAGGGTACAGTGGTAGCTTGTATTAATTACGGCGGGCAGCAAGAAATTGTGGAGGCAGTACAACAGTTGGCTAAGTCGGGCAGTGATTTGTCAGGTCTTACCCTTGATCAATTGAAAGCGGCCTTAACTACGGCTGAATTACCGCCGGCCGATTTAATAATCCGCACCTCAGGCGAGCAGCGACTATCAAATTTTTTGCTGTGGGAATCAGCATATTCTGAATTATATTTTACGCCGCAGTTGTTTCCTGATTTTACTGAAACTGACTTAGACCAGGCACTTAGTTGGTTTAATGACAGACAGCGTCGTTTCGGTTCATAATTAATTCGGCAAGGCTAGGGGTTGATGGTAAAATAAGCTTATATGCCCCGCCCCAAAGTACCTGATACTGATTTATTTGATGCGGCCTTAGCTGAGCAGTTACGGGCTGAGGCGCCGTTGGCTGATCGTTTACGCCCAACAGTTTGGCAGGATTTTGTCGGACAAAAAGAAGTTATTGGCTCAGGCACTCCTTTACGCCAGTTGATTGAACAAGACCAAGTGCCGTCTTTAATTTTTTGGGGTCCGCCCGGCAGCGGCAAAACTACCCTCGCCCGATTAATTGCCAAACTGACACGGTCAGATTTTATCCAACTGCCAGCAGTGGCTAGTGGTTTAGCTGATCTCCGGCAGGTGGTTGCCCGGGCATCAGATAGGCGTAAATTACATCAAACACGCACCATTTTATTTATTGATGAAATACATCGTTGGAACAAGGCTCAGCAGGACGCGCTGTTGCCTCACGTAGAAAACGGCACGGTTACTTTGATTGGCGCTACCACGGAAAATCCGTCTTTTGAAGTGATTTCCGCCTTACTTTCTCGCTGCCGCGTTATAATCATTAAAGCCCTTGCCCCTGAGGATATAGAAAGTATTTTACAGCGAGCCTTAAAAGATAAAGAATATGGTTTTGGCAAGATTAAAGTTGAGGGTGCAACTCAAGCTATTAAGCACTTGGCGATTATGGCTTCTGGTGATGCCAGGGTGGCTTTGAATACATTGGAGCTGGCAGTTAAAGCTTCGTTAAAAGATAATCAATCAGTGATCACTGATGAATTGATCAAACAAAGTTTGCAGCGCACCCATCTGGTATATGACAAGGGCGGCGAAGAACATTTCAATTTAATTTCGGCACTGCACAAGTCCATGCGCGGCAGCAATCCTGATGCAGCGCTTTATTGGCTGGGGCGGATGTTGGAGGCAGGGGAAGATCCATTGTATATAGCCAGGCGTCTTATTCGCTTTGCTTCAGAAGATATTGGTTTAGCTGATCCGCAAGCTTTAGTGCAAGCCACCGCCGGCTTTCAAGCCGCGCACAATATTGGCATGCCGGAGTGCAATGTAATTTTAGCCCAAACAGTAGTTTATTTAGCGAATGCCCCAAAATCAAATTCTTTATATAAAGCGTATCAGGCAGTGCAGCAAGATGTTAAAGCCACGATTAATGAGGGCGTGCCGCTTCATTTACGGAATGCGCCCACAGACTTGATGAAAGAAGTTGGTTATGGCCAAGGCTATAAATATAATCCTGATTATGATGAACCAGTGGAACAAGATTATTTGCCGCCTAGTTTGAAGGGGAGAAAATATCTTGATAATAAAAATTACCAAAGTAAAATATAAGATTTTGATTTTTAAAGTTTAAATTTTATGACCCATGAACGTTGGCAGGAAATAATAGAGAGAGTTAAAAAACAGTCTCCCCAAGTTGAGTCTGGTCAAGAGCCCTTGCCAGATGGGGTGGGTCACCGTGAATATATTGAACTGCAATCAGCTCTTGGGCGGATGCGGTTGGAGTTGTGGGTTAGGCCTAGGGTGCTGGAGAAAAAAACCTTGTATTCTCATCGGATGCATTCCGCCGCCACGGTGCAGTATAAATATGACGACAATGAACAGACCCTAACCCTGCATGCCTACCGCTGGAATGAAGCACAAAATGATTGGCAGGAAGTTGGGGTTGAAAGTTTGGCCGCTGGCTTATAAAAAAGCCAATTATAAGCTATACTTTATAATAGAACCTACTAATTTTTAACCTATTTTGCCTATGTTTTGGGGAACAATCTTGGTTGTCATTGGACTAATTGCCTTGTTAAAGAATTTAGGGTTTATTACGGCCGGAGTTTGGGAGGTAACCTGGCCAATTTTATTGATTGCTTTGGGAGTTTCTTTATTAGCCAAAAAACGGGGTAACAATCATTTACCTTGGTGTTCTTGCCCGGATTGCACCACCAAGCAGTCTTAGGAAAATCATGACCACACTTTGGACACGAATTTTTTTACTCGGTAGCGTTTTGGGAGTAACGATTAGTTTGATTTTAGTGTCGCTGACTGTTTGGTTGGAAGGGTCGGCGCGGCCGTTAGTAACTATGCCGAATATCAGAGAAGAATATGTAGCGAAATTAGTACCGATTCAACAATCATTGAATTCAGTAGTGGAGCGTCAATTAACTGCCGCTGATCAGGCCGAACTATCAAACTTAAGACTGCAGCTTTTAAATTTAACTGTACCAGCTGAAGCTAAAGAATTTCATCTTACCCTCGTGCTTAAATTGAATCAACTGGAAGATCTATTGGTCCAAACACCAGCCAAGTCAGCCAGTTCATTAGCTAAGCTGCAGACAGAATTGCGTACATTATTAGCTGAACATCAATGGTGAAATAATTATGAGCTTTTTGAAATCGTCCCAAAAAGATATTGTCGGTTTTTTAGGAAAGAGATTTATTAATTGGAAGGTAATTAGCGGTGGACGTAGCCGCTGGTGGTGGCGCTGGTTGGTAGCTGGGGCCATATTAATTCCTTTAGGGCTTGATTGGTATAATCCATTTTTATTGCGTTACGCCATTTTAATTGAAGCGGTAATATTCATAGTCGTGCTTTGGTTGCAATGGTCTGGTTGGGGCAGACTGCTTTCTTGGTTAGCTGCTAGCCTAGTTTTACTGTGTTACTGGGCCAGCACCTTTTTTTTGTGGTTGTTTCTAGAAAATTTTTGGTACCGCCTGGTAATTTTGGGATTAACCGCGTTTTTCACCTGGTGGTATTTGCGGGAATGGCAGCGATTACGCCTGACTTTATTTTTGGGCGAAGTGGCGCTGGTTCCACCCCCACCTTAGTATTAGGCTTTATTAGTTGTTTTGCCTTTGGCTCTTCCGCCCAAAGTTTTCTAGTTTTTCTTAGCACACCGCTTTGGCAGTTGATTTTGGCTTTTTATTTGCCGATAGCCGCTTTAATTATTTGCTTCGTTTATGCCAGCGGTTGGTCGCTTATCAAACATTGGCCTTACTGGTTTAGTGGCCTTATAATTATGTTACAGATGTTTGTTTTAGTTACTTGGTGGCCGACTAGTTTTTATGTCGTCGGTTTTACGTTAGCAGCTTTATTTGCTTTATTAGCTTTAGTCTTAAGGCAGGAAGCTCAAGGGTTTGTTAACCGTCGTTTTTTTAGTCGCGAGTTATCCTTGGCTTTGGCCGCTTTATTTTTAGTATTATTAAGCGCCCGTTGGTTTTAAATATATGATTCCATCCCCGCCCGCTACTGAATACGAAAAAGAAATCCGCGCGCTTTACCGCGAACGTAATGAACGCACCTTTGGCCATGAGCCCAAGCCGCCTAAAAAGTCGCACCGCTGGTTAGATTTTATTGTTCTATTGATTCTAATATCCGTTTTTAGTATAACCTCTAGCTTGGTTATTTATCTTTGGTTTATACCGCAATTTTCTTTACAATTTGCTGAACAAAATTCTCACACGGTTGTCGCTCAGCCAGAACTAGCTGATGATTTTACTAAGCAACTAATCGGATCTTCGGCTACTGTTTTTGCCGCCAGGTCAATTAAGGCTGGCGCGTCACTAGCCGAACAAAGCTATTTAAGTAGTGAGGCCTTAGGCCAAGCTTTTGTTCTTTCTAGCGATGGCTGGTTGGTGACTACTCAGGCAGTAGTTAGTAATACTAAAGGCAATTATGTGGTTGTGCCGGCTGATGGTCGGGTTTATCAAGCCACAGCGGTGGCTTTAGATCCGGTCGCGCCCCTGGCTTATTTAAAAATTGAGGTGCGAAATTTAACGGCTATCCCATTTGCCAGCCAAGAAGATATTTTAGTTAATTCGCCAGTATTAGCCCTTACTGGAGAAACTCAAGGCTCGGCGCGTAGTTGGTATTTGCGTTATTTAGCTAATGTGGCCACTAGAACACCCCTAGCGACTCGTGCAGAATTACCCACCTCAAGCGAAACTTTGCCTGATCGTTTTATTTTAGATCAGGCTTTGCCGGCAGGCAGTAAAGGCGCGCCAGTCATTAATATGGAAGGCAAAGTTGTGGGATTAGTAGCAGATTATGGGGGCTCCTTACGCGGCTTAGTGCCATTAATTA